>ERZ1106950.49-NODE-49-length-138966-cov-6.683056_pt1 | contig 138966 bp, 112 predicted proteins | sample MGYA00403675_ERZ1106950 | MGnify/ENA primary metagenome ERZ1106950 (study PRJEB35170, sample SAMEA104062410) | human gut metagenome | biome: human gut; feature: human-associated habitat; material: faeces | place: Denmark | collected 2012-06-13 ... | reverse complement strand
AAAATGCTGATAGATACTGTATTTTAGCGGATAATCAGATTTTTATTGTGTTTTTTTAGTAAAATTGACAAAATTCATCAACTTTATTCCTAAAATTCATGAGCTCATTCTTGTAAGATTCCCCCCAAAAAATTTTCCTCTCCGACTCTTTCCCACAGCTATTTTCCGGATTTATGGCAACAAAAAAGATCTCCACGCACGATTCTGATTCGTACGTGAAAATCTTCCTAATAGTTCTGTCATTCTATAAAATTTTTTACAACATTATTCCGGCACATTTCCCAGAAATTCTGCATTGCTGATGTCACTGGTCTGTCTTTTCTCCGGATCACCGACATGCCCCAGCCGAAATCCGGGTCACTCAGATGGATCTGTTTTACTCTGGAATTATTGAATTTTTCAATCAGCGGTCTCGGCAGAATACTGATTCCCTGATTATTTGCTACCATTTCGAAGATAAACTCCCATTGATTGCTTTCAAAGGCAAATACTGGTTCACAGTTTATTTCCCTGAATTTACTCATCACAAAATCATAGTATTTATATTCTTTTCCAACCATAAGAATCGGCTCTCGAATAATTTCAGACGCAGAGACACTCTTTCTGTCCGCAAACGGATGGTCATTTGATACAAGAAGAACCGCCTCTGACTGTACAACCGGCTCTTTTTCAATTCTCTGATCTTCAAACGGCTCAATGACAACACTCATATCAAGTACCCCATCCAGCACCATCTTAATTCCTTCTTCAGTGTTTACTTCTTTTACAAGCAAGCTGCTTGATGGATATTGCCTTTTATATTTATAGATCATAGAGGAAAAGTACATTGCACCGGACGTCGGAGTGATTCCTATGCTGAATTCATCCTTATTCTTTTCAAGTTCACAGAGAAGCTGCTTTGTTTTTTTATCAAAAAAATCCAGTATTTCTGAAGCATAGACAAACACTGTCTCTCCATCTCTTGTGAGCTGAAAGTCTTTAGCTCCCCGATCGATCAAAACGGTACCAAGTTCACTCTCCAAAGACTGAATTGCCTTGCTCAATGCTGACTGTGTCACAAAAAGTTTATTGGCTGCCTTCGTAAAACTCTTTAGCTTTACCGTTTCAGCAAAATATTCCAATTGTCGGTTATTCATAGCACCCCCCCTTTTCCTACCCCAATATGCTTATTGTACCACTCCCTTTCCCTTTCATGCAATGAAAAAAGACACCATACTAGTGTCTTTTTTCATCTTCCTATTCATTCCGGATCGCCGCCAACGGACTTAATTTCATTGCCCGCAGTGCCGGGAAAAGTCCGGCCAGCATGCCGATGAGGACCGCAAAGACCACCGCGGATCCGGAAAGCCATAACGGGATCCTTGAGATTGCTCCAGAACCGCCGGTCATACCGGAGAGGCTGGCTCCCAGAAACTTATTGATCGCCGCGGAGACGCTGTAGCTTAAGCCAAGTCCCAGAACGCCTCCCATAAATCCGATAAATCCTGCCTCCATCAAAAACATCGTCCGGATATCTCCAAGCGCACATCCCAAAACCTTCAGCACACCGATCTCCTTCGTTCTCTCATAGATGGACATCATCATCGTATTTGCAATTCCGATGGCCGCCACAAACAGCGATACAGCACCGATGCCTCCGAGGACCGCCTGGATCATATCCGTCTGCTGCTGGGCCTGTTCGAGCCACTGCATGCTGCTGTAGGCCTCGTAGCCCATATCTGTGATCGCTTTCTGGACCTCCGTCACATGTTCCATATCGTCCACATTCACGTAAACCATATTGTAGACAAAATAATTGTAGGGTTTTCCCTTTTTATTTGTCGGCTGTCCGGGGATCGGGTTCTTCCGGTAGATCTTTTTCAGCTGGGTCTTTAACAGATCGATATCCGTGTAGATCTGGTATCCATACTCAGAAAATCCGTTCTCGCCGCCATCTACCAGAGCGCAGGCCGGGAAAAGATACTTTTTCTGGCTGCTTTCATCCCCGTTTCCCATATTCTGGAACATGGTAAAAAACGGCTTGTGTATAAGATCCACTTTGGAAAGATCCTCTCCGTCCCAGCTTCCCTTTCCGGTCTTGCTGTTATAAAAGTTGTCGGAAACCATATTTCCGACGATAAATTCCAGAGTCGCCGCATTCTTGTTCGGAAGTTTTCCCTCCGCCAGCGGAATCTGTTCCAGCTCCTCTCTGGGCATTCCCACAATGTTCGAATATCCCTGATAAACTCCCTGCTTCAGATTCACATCTGTCTCCAGGATCGGGGACACACTCTTCACATGTGGGATCTTCGCAAGCTTCGTCACCGTGGCGTCCACGAGGTAATCGTCCTCGGACTGGTTCCCGTATCCGGAACTGATCTGGATCCTTGTGAGGCTTCCGAAGGAAGCATAGGATTCCACGGTATTTTCCTTCAATCCGATTCCCAGAGAGACCATGACTACGATGGAGGCCGTGCCGATGACAACACCCAGAACGGTAAGTCCCGTCCTGAGTTTCCGTCTGCGCAGGTTATTGATGCTCATGATGAGCAGATCAAAGAATCTCATCGTCCATTCCCGCTTTCTTCTTTTTGCGTCTGATGACCACAAGGATCACAGCTGCAAGGACCACTCCCACGATTCCCACCGGAATTGCGAGATGTTTCAGTTTATCCGTCGTGGACGGTTCCGGCTGTACATCGTCACTGTTCCAGGTATCGTCAACATTGCTTTCATCCATGCTCTGATCATCATTTACCATAAGCTGGATCTCCTTCTCGACCGTGGAGACTTTTCCGTTCTCATCCTCATATGTAATGGAGAGTTTTACCTTTCCATCATCCGTGGTCGGGGCAATTCCGTTGATCATCGTATCCACGTTTCCGCTTTTTCCGGGTTCGATATTTCCAACATAAGCCTCATTCTTCTGGATAGAGTCTGCCTCAAAGACCGCGTTCACATTATAGAGCATGACTTTTCCGGTGTTGTTGATGGAAAACATCACGTTTGACTCTTCGCCTACGGAAATAGCATCCGGCATGACCTCGATGGTACCGGTATTTAACCGTGCCTCCTGCTTTAATCCAACCGCGATCTTTACGGCTTCCTTCGCGTTCTTGAATTCCGGGCTGTCATACTGCTCATTGATCGTGATCGTGTAGGAACGCTGTTCCGCTGTGGGGCTTGAAGAAAATTTTATCGTCAGCGTGTCGGATGCTCCCGGTGCCAGAGAATTGACAACCACGGAGTTTGAACCGTTCACCGTCGTAAATACCGGACTGTCGCTCACTGTTTCCGACTCGAAGGTAAACAGGATGTTGCTGGCTGCGATACTGTTGGAAGCGTTTTTCATGCGCACCTTCAGCGTAAAATCCTGTCCGGCATAGATCTCCGCAGGATCCGTCTCAAAGCTGTCGACGATGATACGCGCCTTTGTTCTTTCGTTCTCGCCTGCTTCAGAATCCAGAGAATCAGCCTCGTCTTTTCCATAGACCCGCACATAAAAGGTGTCCTCAACAGGAGCAGCAAAGTTTCCATTCTCATTTTCCCGGTAACGGATCTTAAACTTGATCGGATAATAGCCGGATTTCGCCTTTTCCCGCACCGCCATGCTGAACGGAACCGCCACCGTCTGATCCGGGTTCATATTTCCCATCTGCCGGTCATAATTTCCGTCATTGATCTCAAACGGAAACTTCGTGATATCCTCAGAGAGCTCCATATCGACACGCACATCGTAGGCGGTCTTATAACCGGTATTTCTCACGTTTACATCGAAATTCATGACCTCGGAATAGTTCGCGGACGGAGTGGACTGATTCTCGCCGAGGGCGAATGCTACTGGCTCGGAGCTGTCCTCATCTGTCTCGCTGGTTCCCGTTGTCTTCTTTGTCTCGATCCACGCCATTATGGTCTTTGCGTACTCGGAGGACATTCCGTCCTCGCCCTGAGCGCGCTTTGAGATGTAGATCAGGATCGGATAATAGCCCTCTTCCAGACCTTTTTTTACATTGACATTCAGGTTGACGGTCTTTTTCGCTTTTTTGTTTACATGACCAACCTTGTAATGGCGGTTTAAGGAATCCGTCACCTCAAAGGGATAGATCGTCTTCATGGACTGGACGATGCTGCTCTCCTCGCTGTCGCGGTCCTCCGTCTTTGTGATCTCATCGGAATAATGGTTCCGGAAATCATCCTCGGAGGCGATCCAGATCTCTGTCTCGACCCAGTCTTTGTCCTCCATGTTCATGAGTGTCACGGAGACTGTTCCGTTTTTTCCGATATATAAGGTCGGCGTCTTTCCGATCACAAGGCGGACGGTATCATTGTCGTCATCCATCCGGTATACCTGTGGGATCGTCTCCGCCGCTTCTGTTGTCTCCTTCGCCGCGAATGCAGTTGCCGGGACTGCCCCCATCAGCATGCACGCGGCAAGGAATGTTGCCATCCAGCGTAATCCTTTTATTTTCATACTGTTCCTCTCCTCCTGGCTGTTCTATTTTAGTTATTTGTGCCAGCTTTCCATATTTTTGCGTTTATTCCAAAATTTTGTCGATTGTTATTCTGACTTTCCCTCTATCCGGTGTTCTTCTGCTTCCACAACTGTCTCTATTTGCTCTTCTGCTGCCGGATTCTTAGATTTTCCCTCCGCCTGCGCCTCTGCCGCCGCCTGCATGGACTCCTCTAACTGCACAAGATCCACCTCGTGGTGGTTCTCCTCGATGCTCACGATCTTTCCGTCGATAATCTTAAAGATCCGGTCCGCGTAGGTCGCCAGATTGTTGTCGTGGGTAACCATCACAAGCGTCTGTTTCTGTTCTCTTACGACCTTCTGCATGAGTTTTAATACTTCCATCGTCGTCTTCGAATCCAGGTTTCCCGTGGGCTCGTCCGCGAAGATGATCTGCGGGTTCATCGCCAGAGCCCTTGCGATCCCGACTCGCTGCTGCTGTCCGCCGGACATCTGATTTGGCATGTGGGTCATAAATTTTTCAAGTCCCACAAGCTTTAAATACTGCTTCGCCCGCTTGATCCTCGCTGCTCTCGGCATCCCCCGGAACGATAACGGCAGCGCCACATTTTCCACCGCATCCATCGTCCCGATCAGGTTGTAGGACTGGAAGATAAACCCGACCCGCTCCCTGCGGAATGTTACAAGCTGTTTCTCATTCAGCTTTTCGATATGTTTTCCGGCGATCACGATCTCGCCCTTTGTCGGATGTTCCAGTCCCGCCAGCATATTTAAAAGTGTCGATTTTCCGGATCCGGACGGTCCTGTGATCGCGCAGAACTCGCCTTTGTGGATCTCAAAGCTGACCCCGTTCAGCGCATACACTTTTTCTTCGCCCATGCGGTATACCTTGTACAGATCCTTTACCCGGATCACCGCTTCGTCGCTCTGCTGCATCCGTCCGCCTCCTTTTTCTACAATTTTTACACAGCATTCTTTTCCGCCGCGCCTGTCATTCCTGACGTTTCATCTTGACGTCAAAGTTCTTTTTGTACCTCAAGTATACTGTCTGCATCATGTTCTGACTATATAAAATTACTTAATTATTCTTACAATTTCTTACCATATTTCAGATTGGCGAAATCCATGATGATTCCTGTCTGTTTTAAGATCATCTGTTCAGAAAGTTTCTTCCTGTGAAAAGCAATTCTTACAGATCAGAAATATGACCTGTCACATTCGGGCTCTTTGTGCAGTCTCCAGCGAAGACCTTCCTCTTCGTACAAGTGTACATCTCTCATACATTGCATTTTTTGTGCAGCGGGAAATTCCTTTGAAATTTTCTGTCATAGAAAAAGGAACTCTGTCCATTTTTTCAAACTTCCAGAATTCCCTTGTATCCCTGCACTATTCTGATTTCTCCACAGCCGGATCCTCCGTCATCGGGGACTCCGTGTTTTCCTCATCTGGCTCCGCGCTTTGCAGATTCTCCTGCTCATCCTCTTTCCCGCCGGAAAGTCTTCTCCGGAACTCCTTCAGATACTCCTCCAGCGACACATACTGTCCATTATTCACCCGGTAGGACGGATTCCACATCCTCACAACGCGGACAGCCGCCTCATCTTTCTTTGCCTCTTTTATCGGACGGTATTCCCGGTCTGCAAAAAAGACATCTCCCTGGATCAGATCTTTCCATTTCATGTAGATCTCCCGGTTCTTTTTCTGTTTCTTATTCTGGAACACTTCCATCACGATCAGGCGGAAGAGGTCCTCTCCGCAGCAGACCACGGTCTTCGGGTTTAAAAGCCGGATCTGCTTCTTGATAAACTCCATATAGTACTGACCATAATCCAGGCTGACCTCATCGGCCGCGCCCTTTCCGCCGCGCTTATTGAGATAGAGGACCGCCGCCTTCTCGCGGAGCTTTTTCCCGGTAAGTCTGCACTCTTCCCCCGGATGACGTTCCTCCCAGAGGACCTTCTGCATGCCAGTGAGATACTCCAGATATTCCACCCGGCCAGACGGACTCTTTCCGGAGAGAAAGTCGCCCCGGATATCCGAGACCACCGGCATCGTCTCGCCTTTCTGGATCATTTTCCGCATGTTCGTCTCTTTTAATATATAAAGGGTCCCGTCATAGTGCACCGGGTCCACGATTCCGTCAATATGAAAATTTCTCTGATCCAGTTCCGGATAACAGGTCTTTCCGTCCGGATCTTCCTCCATCTGCTGCATCAGCTCCCACAGCACATAAAGTTCCTCCAGGGAGCGGCATTTTGCGACCTGACCTTCCAAGATGATCTGCTCCATCGTCTTTTTCATGGTTCCTCCAACGATCCGTTCTGCCCGGTGCGCCTTCGCTCCGGCTTCCTTTTTCCCGGAAACACAGGCCTTCCAGAGGCATCCGCTTATTTTTCTTTTGTGCATTGCACTCACTGATCTTCATTTTATCATAATTTTCTTCAAAAAAATAGTGGAAATTCCACTCCGGATTCGCTATAATAATAAAAATGTTATCGTTCCTGCACTGCATGAACGATAACAGATTTTGCCGATTCTTCGCATTCCGAATCGGCAAAATCCACTCCCCCCACTATAACTGTACGGAATTTTCAGTTCAGAAAATTCCTACCCAGCATGGTAACGCAAAACACTTGGAAGGAGATTACAAACATCATGAGACACATGTTAAATCCTCTTGACTTTTCTCTTGAGGAGACGGACAATCTCTTAGAGCTTGCCGCCGACATTGAGAAAGACCGTTCCCGATACGCACACGTGTGTGACGGAAAGAAATTAGCAACCCTTTTCTATGAGCCAAGCACAAGAACCCGTTTAAGTTTTGAAGCGGCCATGTTAAACCTCGGAGGTTCTGTTCTCGGTTTTGCTTCCGCCGATTCCAGTTCCGCGACCAAGGGTGAAAGTGTTTCCGATACAATTCATGTTATTTCCTGTTACGCAGATATCTGCGCAATGAGACATCCAAAAGAAGGCGCAGCCTATGTTGCCTCCACCAAATCTTCGATTCCTGTTATCAATGCCGGAGACGGCGGTCATCAGCATCCCACACAGACTTTAACTGATTTATATACGATCCGTTCCTTAAAGGGCAGACTTTCCAATATGACGGTCGGACTCTGCGGAGATTTAAAATTTGGCCGCACGGTCCACTCTCTGATCAATGCACTCTCCCGCTATGAGGGGATCCGCTTTATCCTGATCTCCCCGCCGGAGTTAAAAGTTCCGGATTACATAAAGGAGAGCGTTCTCGACGCGAAAAACATCGAATACAGAGAGACAACAAGCCTGGATGATGCGATCGCCGACCTCGATATCCTCTACATGACAAGAGTCCAGAAGGAACGTTTCTTCAACGAGGAAGACTACATCCGCATGAAGGACTGCTACATTCTCGACAAAGAAAAGATGAAACTCGCAAAACCGGATATGTACGTTCTGCACCCGCTCCCGCGTGTCAATGAGATTTCCGTCGAAGTCGATGATGATCCGCGTGCCGCATACTTTAAACAGGTCCAGAACGGCGTATATGTCCGTATGGCTCTCATTATGACATTACTGGAGGTAGAAAAACCATGTTAAATATCAGCGGAATCCGGGAAGGTGTTGTCCTTGACCATATCCAGGCAGGAAAAAGTATGGATATCTACCGCTACCTGCGTTTAGGCGAGCTGGACTGCACCGTCGCAATCATCAAGAACGCGAAGAGCAACAAGATGGGCCGGAAAGACATCATCAAGATCGAGGGACCGCTCGACGCCATCGACCTCGATATTCTCGGCTACATCGACCACAACATCACCGTCAACATCATCCGCGATGACAAGATCGCCGAAAAGCGCAGCCTTCATCTCCCGAAGATCTTAAAGAACGTGATCCACTGCAAGAACCCGCGCTGCATCACCTCGATCGAGCAGGAGCTTCCGCATATCTTCTATCTCGATGATAAAGATCATGAGGTGTATCGGTGCAGATATTGCGATGAAAAGCATGGCTGATCAGTGATTTCAGGCTGACTGTTGTTGATCAGACGATCTGGCTTAATTTTAGAGACCGCAGCAATCCAGGTATCGATTGCTGCGGTCTTTCTTGTTGTCTGCTTTTCTTGACAAATACACGTATACCCATCATATAATTTATTTTTGTGTTATATTTAAAATTATTCGCTATTTTTTTGTGATATTATAATTGATATTCGCTGTTTTTTTGTGTATACTCATAATAAAGAACGGAGGTGCACACATGTATTTAAAACGAAAGGTAGACAATTTTCTCTGTGAATGGAAATCCGACCCGCACAGAAAACCACTGATCATCAAAGGAAGCCGCCAGGTTGGCAAAACAGAATCCATCAAACATTTTGCGGCCGAAAACTATGAAAGTATTATAGAGATCAATTTTGTAAGAGACGAGAAGTATAAGGGGATCATTTCTGACGGTTACGAGGCAGCTGATATCATAAAAAATATTTCCCTGATCGATCCGTCAAAGAAATTCATTCCGCAAAAAACATTGATCTTTTTTGATAAAATTACTGAATTTCCTGAAATTGCTACCTCTCTGAAATTTTTTTGCATTGACGGGCGGTTTGACGTCATTTGCAGCGGTTCCATGCTCGGTGTAAACTATCGCAAAATCGAGAGCAACAGTGTTGGATATAAGAAAGATTATGAAATGTTCTCTCTTGACTTCGAAGAATTTTTATGGGCAAAAGGCTATGATGATGCAACTGTCCAGAGTATGCTTTCTCATATGAGGGAACTGCGCCCGTTTAATGAGCTGGAAATGAAAGTGTACCATTCCCTGTTTCTTGATTTCTGTGTTCTGGGCGGTATGCCTGCCGTAGTGGCGGAATATATCCAGAGAAACACTTTCGAAAACTCTCTCGACACGCAAAGACAGCTGATCGCCGACTATAAAGAAGATATCCGTAAATACGCGCAGGGGATCGATCAGACGAGAATCTTAAATGTTTTCAACCGGATTGCTCCACAGCTCGCAAAAGAAAACAAGAAATTCCAGATTTCAAAAGTGGCGTCCGGTGCGCGGTTCCGTGATTACCGCGGGTGTGCAGAATGGCTTGTCGATGCCGGTATGGTAAATATCTGCTATTGTCTGGAGTTTCCGGAACTTCCTCTGGGCGGCAATTATGATCCGGATATTTTTAAATTATACTTTGCCGACACCGGTCTTCTTGTGTCCATGCTGGATGATGAATCCCAGGAAGATCTGCGCGCCAACAAGAATCTCGGAGTCTACAAAGGTGCCTTATATGAAAATATTGTCGGGGAAGCTTTAGTCAAACAGCATTATAAGCTTTATTATTATAAAAAAGAAACATCTACACTTGAAGCAGATTTCTTTATCCGCTCCATGACTTCCCTGATTCCACTGGAAGTGAAAGCTGCCAGCGGAAGAGCAAAATCCATGAACACCCTGATTAATTCGGAGCGCTATCCGGATATCCGCTATGGCTTTAAATTTTCATCCCAGAATATTGGTCACGAAAACTGTACTTACACCTTCCCGTATTTCTGCACCTATCTCCTGAAACGATTCATGGCAGATTTTCATCCGGAAGAAGAACTCTGACAAATTAGATCGATTTTTGCACAACAAGTGAAAAAGAATGTGCCTCGGCACGTTCTCGCGCCTCCCGCGGTCGCTTGCGACAGTCTACATCTTCGCGCGAGTGCGCATCTTTGGCACGTCAGTGCCTTTTTATGTAACAGGAAATTCCTCGGGATTTCCTGTTACATAAAAAAAGACCACCTCCATCCGGCTTTTCAGCCAGACAGGGTGGTCTTTTTTCTTAGAACTGAATCACGCCAACCAGCGTTGATAAGATCAGTACCGCAATGCTCGCCGGCCATACAAGGCGCAGGGAGTAGCGGATATGTTCACTGATGGAGACGTCTGCAAGACCGAGGCCCACGTATACAGCTGCAACGGACGGGCTGATCGGAGTTGCCATTGTGGCTGATAAAAGGAAGGTTGCCGCTACCGTTTCCGGCGTGATGCCGAACGGCTGTACTACGCCGATAATGATCGGGAGAAGTGCGTAGTAGAAAGCATCCGTTCCAAGGATCATCAGGAGCGGTACGGAGAAGAGTGCCATGAACCAGTGCATGTGCGGTGCGATCACTGCCGGAAGTGCATTGACGATCGTCTCTGCCATCGCTTCCACCATGCCGGAGTCCTTGATAACTCCCATGAAGATTCCGACTGCAAATAAGGTGACAGTCATGACCATGGCATTGGAGCCGTACTCTTTGATCTTTTTGCTCTGTTCCTTGACGCTTTTAAAGTTTACGATCAGGGCGATCGCGTAAGCAACCATGAAAATCGAATATAACGGAATCGGAAGATCCATGAATAAGAAAACGAGCATCACGATCGTGAGGATCAGGTTAAACCAGTAGATGGCGTCATAGGTTACCTTCTTCTCCTCTGCCTTTTTCTGTTCGGACTCGATCTTTGCCGCATTTCCGGCGCCGTTTTTCTTTTCGATCATGGCAACTACAAATACGATCACAAATGCCATGAGAACCAGACATGCGATTCCCGGAATGATAAAACTGTAGAGATCACCGGCTTCCACACCTGCAACACTCGCAGCACGCATCGTCGGACCGCCCCACGGAACGATGTTCATCACGCCGTAAGCGCCGCACATTGCGCCGAGCAGAGCCTTCGGGCGGATTCCCATCTCCTTGCAGATCGGTAAGAACGCCGGAACTACGATTAAGAATGTAGTCGCGCCGGATCCGTCTAAGTGTGCGACGAAGGTTGTGAGCACTGCCGCAACGAGGATCGTTGTCACATTCGTTCCCGCTTTTTTGATCAGGAAATTGATGATCGGATCAAAAAGTCCTTTATCGGACATCAATGTGAAATATGAGATAGAAAAGACGAACAGGATCGCTGTGCTTAACATGGAATTCATACCTGTTTTCACAAAACCCGCGATATCTTCCATTCCGAATCCTGCATATGCCGCTGCGATCAGTGGGAGAAGGATGAATGCCACAGGCGGAGCCATCTTTTCCCGAATGAGCACGTACATTAAGACGATCATGAGTACAAAGCCGATGATTGCCAGTTTCATATGTAATACCTCCAAATATTCGTGATACCCCTGTTTTTCCAGCCCGCGGTCAGCGCGCAATTTCACGCTGACCGGACCTGCAGTATTGTATTGTTTTAATATTTACGCTTCCTTATAGGAATTGATCAGGCTTCCCGCTAAAAGAACCTTCTTCTCTGCCTCGGTTACGCCGTTCAGCTCTAACTCAAGGTCGCGGACTGCGCCGTCTTTTCCGATCTCTTTTGCCGTAAATCTTGTCGCACCGTCTTCCACTGCTTTGCGGATTCCCGGAAGATACAGGTACTCACCCGGCTCAAGAACGATCTCTTTTTCCGGACATGTGAACGGCAGAATTTCCCAGTTGACGCAGTTGCTGCGGTATCTCTTTGTCGCATACTCGATGCAGATGTTTGCAAGTCCACCGAGTACTTTCTGGCAGCTTGCCGCGTACTCTCTCGCAGAACCATCGCCCGGTCTCTTTGCGTAGAGGACAGATCCGATCCCGGTTGTCTTCATGAGTTCCTCGACCGGAGTGTCAACACCGACCGCCTTGAGTACCTGATAGAAGGTTCCTGCTTTCTCCTTATCGCCTGCAACTCTCGCCTTCTCGAACTCCTGTGCGGCTTTCGCGCGTCCCACATACTGCGGATCCTTCCGGATCAGGGTGAACTCAGAGATCTTGTACGGGTTGGAACGGTAGGAAGCTGTCTCACCGGACGGGATCAGCTCATCCGTTGTTGTCACCTCATCGCGGATCACGCTGGCAACCTGAAGAAGAAGGTTCTCGGTCAGTGCCGGCATCTTCGGCCAGTCTTTGATGGACGGACCGTAAACGATCTCTGTCTCCGGTTTTGCTTTTCCAAATCCATTTTGACGGCTTTTTTCACAGCTGCCACTGTCTTTGCCGCCGTCGTCGGATCGATCATACCGCCCATATCTTCCAGATGGACTGCGGTCGCTCCGATATTCACATAATCTTTTGCTGTCTGTACAAACGATTCAACAGTGTGTACCGGGCTGGAAGTAAACTGAATATTTCCTTCCACGCGTTTTCCGGCTTTCAGCGCTGCCTTCGCAGCACATGCACAGTTTCTGATATCGTTTAAGCCGTCAAAGATCAGGAAGATATCCATTCCATCCTCAGCCGTCTTTGTCACGAATCTCTCGACCACATCATCCGGATACGGAGTATAGCCTAAAAGATTCTGACCGCGGAGCAGCATGCGCAGCGGTGTTTTTTTACAGACTCTCTTGAATGCCTTCAGGCGCTCCCACGGATCTTCATTCAGATAGCGGATGCAGGAGTCGAATGTTGCTCCTCCCCACATCTCGATGCATTCGTATCCGAAGTCATCCATCTGCTCCAGGATCGGAAGCATGTCCTCCGTTCTCATTCTCGTTGCGATTACAGACTGCTGACCGTCGCGGAAATCCACCGACGCAAGTTTCACTGGTCCGTATTTTTCCGTCCCTTCCCATGTTCCGGGAGTATCGGCAGTTTTTGCTTTCTTCCAGAATCCCATAATTTTCATCCTTTCCCTGTGTATGATCTTGTCTGACTGATCAACCATTTCTCTTTCTGAATTCATCATATCATCCGGCTATCATAAAGTAAAATTTCGTTTATTTATCTAATTACATAACTTTTTTTCATCGTTAAGACGTAAAAAAACCGCCTTCCAAAATCTCGCGTTTCCGCTAAGTTTCAAAAGACGGTCTTAATTTCTTATTCAATTCTGAGCAAGACGATAAGCCGGGTTATGTCGTTGGATGGTCATCTATCTAGACCGTCCGTCACCGGACGGCTCAAGCGGCCTACCCGGAAGCAGACGGGCCGCCTTATGCTTCCTGTTTGGCCTTGCTTCGAGTGAGGTTTGCATGTGCCCTCCCTGTTACCAGTGAGGCGGTAGTCTCTTACACTGCCTTTCCACCCTTACATGCTGCCATGCGGTTTATTTCTGTTGCACTGTCTCTGAAGTCGCCTTCGCCGGACGTTATCCGGCACCCTGCCCTTTGAAGCCCGGACTTTCCTCTCCTGCATCCCTTAGGAGTGCAGCAGCGACCATCTGTCCTACTCAGAACCTGTTTATTTTAACATATATTTTTTTTTATGTCCAGATAGGATAGGAAGATTTCCACATTTTTCCTACACATTCAGACAGCTTCCCCCGATAAATTCCCTCAGGATCGAAGTTTTCGGGATCACGTCGCTGTCGATCGCAAGGAAATAATCGAGGAACTTCAGAAGCCGCTTCGCCTCATCGTATTCCTCCCGGTCTCTCGGGATATTGAACAATAACGGTTCCGCGTAAAGTTTCAGTACCGCGAGCTCATACACAAGCGCCGAGTTGAACATCACGTCTGCACTCTCCTGGAACGGGAAGATATTTTTATCCTCGCCGCGGCGGACCGACGGCCAGCGCTCGATCGTCTCTAACGCCGAAGTTCCCCTCGTTCTCGCGTCCCGCACCATCCGACGGATCAGTCGCCCGTCTGTCGTCGGGATCCGGTTGTGCTCGTCCACATTTAACTGCGTCAGGGCGCTGATATAGATCTTAAATTTGCTCTCCTTCGGAAGCTCGGCCGACATCGCATCATTCAGGCAGTGGATGCCCTCAATGACGAGAATATCCTTCTTTCCGAGTTTCAGGCGATCGCCCTTGTACTCCCGCTTTCCTGTCTTGAAATTAAACCTCGGAAGCTCGATCTCCTTTCCGGCAAGCAGGGCATTCATGTCCTCGTTAAACTGCGGAATATCCACACATCCGAGCGCCTCAAAATCCGGCTGCCCGTTCTCGTCAAGCGGATACTCTTCCCGGTTGCGGAAATAATTGTCCACGGAGATCGGATGCGGATTATATCCGAGCGCTGCAAACTGCGTCGAAAGCCGGTGGCTGAATGTTGTTTTTCCCGAAGAAGACGGTCCTGCGATCATCACGATCCTGCGGTCCGGATCCTTCACGGCCTGTTCCGCAACCTGACCGATATTCTTCTCCTGGAGTGCCTCCTGCATCAGGATCAGATCCTGTCCCTTCCCGTCCGCGATCATCTTATTCAATGCACCGACATTCGGGACCTCAAGACTGTCACTCCAGCGATACGATGAATGAAGGATCGAGAACAGCTTCTCCCTGACCGCCGGATGCTCCACATGCTTCGGATCCGATTTCACCGGAAGCAGCAGCAGAAATCCCGCATGGCACGGCACCAGATCAAAATACTTCACATAACTCGTGTCCGGGACCATATACCCGTAAAAATAGTCCTCAAACTCTCCGATACTGTAAATATTCCCCCGCGATGCCCGCCGGTACTGGAACAGCTGCTCCTTATCATGCATCCCATGCTTTCCGAACAGCTCCACCGCATCATCCGTGTTGATGCTCCGCTTCTTGACCGGGATTGCCGCATCCCGCAGCTTCTCCATCTGCGCCTTTACCTTTAAAAGCAGCTTCTCATCCACCGGGACATCCCCGACAAGCTCCCCGTAAATTCCGTTTCCAAGCGCAAAATCGATCTGGATCTTCCTGATCTTCTCTCTCGGGACCACCTCATAAAACGCCTTCAGCATCAGAAAGATCGCACTGCGCTCATATGTCTTATACCCGGCATTCCCCTCCGCCGTGATAAACGAAATCTCCGAATCCTCCGTCAGAGTCTTATCCAGCTCCCTGAGCTTTCCATTCACTCTTACAAGCAGAATGTCATTCTCATACTGATCCTGAAAATCCCTCGCGATCTCCAGATATGTAGTCCCCTCCGGATAAACCTTCCCGATTCCATTCGCCTTCACAACTGCCATAAAACCGCCTCCAATCCATCCTATATCACCACCGCCGGAAACTTCACCGCCATCTTCTTGATCGCAACTTCCTCCGGCAATTTATCCCGCAAAAATCCCTCCATAAAGTCCATAAACACATGCTCCAGCCCATAATGCCCCGCATCAATGATCATCATCCCCTGGGCCGCCGCATCGATTCCCTCATGGTGACTGATATCCCCGGTAATAAACACCTGCGCTCCTGCCCGAAGCGCCTCCCGGATCTCACTTCCTCCGGCACCCGGACAAGTCGCCGCTCTCGTCACCGGCTCATTCTCATAAAGCTCACTCCCGTAGACCGTGACAAACGGCAGTCCAAACCGGTTCTTCACTTCTCTCGCAAGCTCCGGCCCCGTCATCGGCTTCTTCAAAGTTCCGGTCTTTCCGATTCCATAAGCAGTTCCCGAAAGCTCTCCCATAAGCTCCAGCGGCTTCCGATCCACAAAATTCAGCCGGTCCGCGACAATATCCGCCATACATCCCGGGACCGAGTCAAAATTCGTGTGCATCGCATAATAGGACACATCCGCCTGGATCAGGGAGACAAGACGTCTTCCGATAAAATCCTCATCGGAAACATGCTTCACCGGCTTAAAGATCAGCGGATGATGACTCAAAAGCATATCCGCACCGATCTCTTTCGCCCGCTCCACCGCCGCATCGTCCGCGTCCAGTGTCAGCAGGATCTTCTTTACATCCTTATCCATACGCCCAGCAAGAAGTCCCGGATTGTCCCAGTCACAGGCACAGGACTTCGGCGCAAGCGTCTCTAAAATCTCAATGATCTCCCTGCATTTCATGCTGTACCTCCTGATTTTCCCTCAACTGTACTTTTAACTCCGAAAGACGTTCAGCCGCCCGCTCCGAAGAACCGGCCTTTGCGGAAAGATCCCCGATAAAACGAGCGAGCTTTTCCTCTTCCTCTTTCAGATATGTAAGAAGCACCGAATTTTTCGTCCGGATCAGATAATCCCCGTAGAGCATCCGGCTGTCCTCAGAAAGTCCGGAAAGCCCACTGGCGGAAGCTGCATCCTGCGCATTCCCATCTGCCTGATCTGCACCTTTCAGAGCATCTGCCGCCTGATCAGCGTCACCGGAGCCTCTTCTTCGGACATCCATCACCGTATAATACTTCCCGTCCTCTAAGAGCATATCTTCCCTGCGGATCTCAAACCCGTTTTCCAGAAGCCATCTGCGGACCTTAAAGATCTCCGACTGCGGGGACAACACCCACTGGGACACGGAATCCCACATGTGCCTTCCGTTCTCCAGGATCTTAATGATCAGCTCACCGCCCATTCCGGCGATCACGACCGAGTCCGCCTCCCCGGGAAGCAGCTTTGCCACCCCGTCTGAGAGTCTTGTCGCGATCTTCTCCGAAAGTCCTGCGAGCGCAATATTCTCCGTTGCACGGGAAAGCGGTCCCTTCCGCACATCCATCGCAGCTGCCTTTTTTACGATTCCTCTCCGGACAAGTTCCACCGGCACATGCCCGTGGTCCGTCCCAACGTCTGCCGCGGATTCTCCCGGTTCCACGAACGAGAGCACCATCTCCAGGCGTTCTGATAATTTCATATATGTTTCTCCATTCTTTTTTCGCTTATTCGTCCAGATAATCCTTTAAAACCTTGCTTCTGCTCGGATGGCGCAGTTTCCGGAGCGCCTTCGCCTCGATCTGCCGGATCCGCTCCCTCGTCACATTGAACTGTCTTCCGACCTCCTCCAGCGTCCTCGGTCTCCCGTCATCCAGACCAAACCGCAGCCGCAGGACCTTCTGCTCCCGCTCTGTGAGCGTTGAAAGGACCTCCATCAGCTGTTCATGGAGCAGTGTGTACGTCGCGGCATCCGCCGGCACTTCCACGTTGTCATCCTGGATAAAATCTCCAAGATGGCTGTCCTCCTCCTCACCGATCGGCGTCTCCAGGGACACCGGATCCTGGGAGATCTTCATGATCTCTCTCACGCGGTCTACCGGCATATCGAGCTCTCTCGCAAGCTCCTCCGGCGTTGCCTCTCTTCCGAGTTTCTGTACCAGCTGGCGCTGTGTTCTCACAAGCCGGTTGATCGTCTCGACCATATGGACCGGGATCCGGATCGTTCTCGCCTGGTCCGCAATCGCGCGGGTGATCGCCTGACGGATCCACCAGGTCGCGTAAGTGCTGAACTTGTATCCCTTCCGGTAATCAAACTTTTCCACGGCCTTGATGAGTCCGAGATTTCCCTCCTGGATCAGGTCCAGAAGCTGCATCCCGCGTCCCACATAGCGCTTTGCGATGCTGACCACAAGACGTAAATTGGCCTCGGCGAGCTTCTTTTTCGCCGCCTCATCCCCAAGCTCGATCTTCTTTGCCAGCTCGATCTCCTCATCCGGGGAGAGCAACGGCACTTTCCCAATCTCCTTTAAATACATCCGGACAGGGTCATCCACGCTGACTCCTTCCGGAACTGAGAGGTCGATATGTTCCATATCGATCTCATCCTCCGGGTCCGGATCTTCATCCTCTGTGAACAGATCCGGATCCATATCGTCATCGTTTGACATTTTTAAAACATCAACATGCTTTTTATCCAGGAAGTCATATATGCGGTCCAGCTTCTCAGGTGTCAGTTCTTCCCCCGCAAACGCATCGTGAATGTCCTTCTCTTCCAGGACATTCTTTTTGCTCTTTGCGAGTTCCAGAAGTTTTGATAACTTCTCGTCAAATGTAAGTGTCTTTTCCTCCATAATTCCATCCTTCCCGGCTGGATTCTAGTCCAGTGTGATATTCAGGGCAGCAAGTTCCGACTGCTGCCTGATAATTTCCTGTAATTCTCTGATGTCTGCAGTCTTTCCCTTCACATCCAGACTGTGTTTCTTGATCTTTTTGACTGTCTCAGAAAACGCTCTCCTCTGCTCCTCATTATTTAAGGATTCACTGAGTGTCGCATGGAACAGGGCAGCTACTTCCCTGTATTGTTCCTCGCCCTCGATGAAATGATTCAGGATCTGGGCAGGGTTCACGCTTCCTGTTTTTTCATATTCCTCAAACACCATGGACGCTGCTTCCCGATAGAGTTCATCATCGAAATCCTCCGGCGTGATGATGCCGCGGATCTTTTCGAACAGCTCCGGCCGCTCGATGAGCCATGTGAGGAGCAGTCGCTGGGACTTCCGGATCCCGTCCTCCTTCTCCTTTTTCTGTCGGATCCGCTCTTTGTCATACTCGCGCTCTCTTGTCGTCACTCCGATGAGTCCGCCCATGGAATTCACGAGATTTTTGAGGTCTGCCTCCGGGATCATATACTCCCTTGCGACAGCTTCCGTATAGTTATCCCTCTCAAGCTTTTCCGGGAATTCCAGCAGCTTCTTCGCGACGGCATTATAAAATCCTGTCTTTGACTCCGGATCCTGCATGTTGTACTGGTTCCGGATCACCGAGATCTCGAACATGAAACTCCCGACTGCGTTGTCGATCCGCTTCTGGAACTCCTCTTTTCCGAGGTTCTTGATAAACTCATCCGGATCTTTATACGGCTTCATGTTTAAAACCTTGATGGACATCCCGACTTCTTTCAGGATCGGGATCGCCCGGAGCGCCGCTTTCACGCCGGCTCCGTCGCTGTCGTAGGTCAGGATCACCTGATCCGTATATCGCTTTAACAGCATCGCGTGCTGGGACGTAAATGCGGTCCCTAAGGACGCCACGGCATTCGTAAAGCCCGCCTGGTGCATCGCGATCACATCGACATATCCCTCGCAGACCAGCATATATTTCGCCCTGGACGTTCTCGCGAAGTTCAGTCCATAAAGATTCCGGCTCTTATCGAAGATCTTCGTCTCCGGGGAGTTTAAATACTTCGGCTCCCCATCCCCCATCACACGTCCGCCGAAGCCGATGACGCGGTTGTTGACGTCCAGGATCGGGAACATGACGCGGTTCCAGAACTTATCCCTTGCCCCGCGCTCATCAATAAAGAAGAGGCCTGTCTCTTTTAAGAGATCATCGTGATACCCTTTCGATCGCATATACCGGTACAGATCATCCGGCACTTTGCTGGAATATCCAAGTCCGAAATGACGGATCGTATCATCGCTCAGCCGCCGCTTTTCCTTCAGGTAATCATATCCGATCTTGCCGGATGGCTGCTTTAGCTGGTAATAAAAGAAATTTGCAGCAAGGCGGTTGATCTCCAGGAGCGTATTTTTTAAGCTTGCCTGGGCCTTTGCTTCCTTCGAATATTCCATCTCCGGCAGTGCGATCCCGGCGCGGTCCGCCAGCATCTTCACAGCCTCCACAAAGGTATAATTTTCATATTCCATCACGAAGGAGATCACGTTTCCTCCTGCTCCGCAGCCAAAACAGTAGTACATCTGCTTCGATGGGGAGACAGAAAACGACGGGGATTTCTCGTTATGAAACGGGCACAGGCCGAAATAGTTTGCACCCTTTTTCTTCAGATTTACATACTGGGACACGATATCCACGATATCATTCCTCGTCCGTACCTCCTCGATCACTTCTTCCGGATAATACACGTTTCATCCCTCCCACAATGCGTATTTTTTATATCTTCCATGCCTTCGGCACAAATAATTCCTCAAACCGGTCGATCGCGTATCCGTCGCTCATCCCGGCAATATAATCGCAGACGACCCGCTCTTTCTTCTCACCGCGGGTCTCCATCATCATCCGGAATTCCTCCGGAAGCTCGTCCACATGTTTCAGATAATATTCATAGAGCGTCACGATCAGCTGCTGCGCTCTTCCTTCCTCGCCTTTTGCGGCCGGATTCCGGTAGACATGCTCGAACATCCACTCTCTCATCCCGCGCATCGCCCGCTCCACATCCGGAGACATGAAGATCGACGGCTTGTCCATGCTGTTGTTGATGATATCATGGATCATGATATTCAGGCGGTCCTTTACCGTATCACCGAGGACATCCGCAAACTCTCTGGGGATATCTTTCTCGGTGATGATCTTCCCTCGGATCGCATCATCGATGTCATGATTGATGTACGCGATCTTATCAGAGAAGCGGACGATCTTTCCCTCCAGCGTCGCAGGGTTTCCTGACGTTCTGTGGTTTAAGATCCCGTCGCGCACTTCCTTCGTGAGGTTTAATCCCTGTCCTTTTTTCTCCAGGACCTCCACGATCCGGACACTCTGTTTAAAGTGGGCGAAACCGTCCTCACAGATCTCATTTAATATGTACTCGCCGGCATGTCCGAAAGGCGTATGTCCGAGATCATGTCCCAGCGCGATCGCCTCCGTCAGAGATTCATTCATCCGAAGCGCCTTTGCGATCGTCCTGGCGATCTGGGAGACCTCCAGCGTGTGCGTCAGCCTCGTGCGGTAGTGGTCGCCTTCCGGGGCCAAAAAGACCTGTGTCTTGTCTTTCAGGCGGCGAAATGACTTGCTGTGCAGGATCCGGTCACGGTCCCGCTGGTAGGCAGGACGGACATCACAGGGGACTTCCTCGCGGTCCCGCCCCAGCGTCTCACTGCTCAGAGCAGCATACGGGCTGAGATTCCGGCGTTCCCATTGTTCCATCGTTTCCCTGATATTCATATCCATCCGCTCCTTTCTGCCGTGAAAACACATCAGCAGGCTCCACGGCCGCAGCGACATCTTACGAAATCTTCAATTCAGAAAATTTCCGCCACCGAAAGCAACCATTTGTTCTCCTATCTGAAAATATACTTTTATATTATACCACATTTTTGCGTGTTTTAGAACCGCGATTCCTATCTTTTCGCTGAAAAATGTGTAAAAAATCTGTAAATTGGCGAAATCTGCAGATATGGTTTCATTTTACGGAATTGGCCAAACCAACAAAAGCCGGACAGCTCTGTGCAGCAAACGTCTGCTGCATGATCTGTCCGGCCGGACTTACGACCAGTCTATTTTGTTTTCGTAACTATCTGCACAATTACATCTTCTCGCCCGGAACGACCGGAACCGCGTCCTTCGGGATCGGGCAGATGTAGCCGCCGTAGCGTTTCATCTTCTTATTGAACTCATCTTTCGCCGCCTGAAGAACATCCGGCTTCTCCATGAGATCGATCGCCGTCGCTGCGATGACTTTTCCTGCCAGCAGCATGTTCTTGTGGGCAATGGATGTCCGTCCGCAGGAGACATTCTGCCAGGAATGTCCAGGCGCCTGTGCCGGGAATGTGGAAGTGTTGATCTGCGCGGTCGGAACGCACCAGCTCACATCACCGACGTCCGTGGAGCCCATTCTCGGCTTCTCGGAGTACAGGTACGGAACAAGGAACTCATTCATCGGCACGGTGCCATGTTTGGACTTCTCATCCACAAACTCGTAGATCTCATCGCTGTCCTTCGTCGCATCTCCCGGAAGATCCGCAGACTTCATCTCAACAGAATCGTAAAGCGCCTTCGCATACTTTAACTCTTCCTCTGTGTAATGGCAGACGCCGAGGTCATTGAAGTTTTCCCACATCAGGGATTCCAGGACCTTGTTCGGGACTGTGTTGGAGCAGCCGTCGATGAACTTTTTCTCCATCTTTGTGTCCGTCATCATGGATGCCGCAAGTGCGATCCGGTCAACCCGCTCCTGAAGCTCCAGGGCATCTTTGACCCAGATGGAACGGACCATGTAGAGGACCTGCGCTCTCGGCTGGACAACGTTCGGAGAATCTCCGCCGGCATCCGTGATCGAGTAGTGGATCCTGGAGCTGTCCGGCATGTGCTCTCTTAAGAACTGGACGCCGATGTTCATGAGCTCCACCGCATCGAGAGCAGAACGTCCCTTTTCCGGTGCACCGGCTGCATGGGAGGCAACTCCGGTGAACTTATACTCACTCTGGATACAGGTGTTGCAGGTTCCGGATGTGACCTGGTTCACATTGCCCGGATGCCAGGTGAGAGCCGCATCACACTCAGCAAACACGCCGTCTCTCGCCATGAATGCCTTTGTCGCAGCGCCTTCCTCGCCCGGGCAGCCGTAGAATACGACCTTGCCGCTTCCCTCGCCTTTTTCTTCCAGATACTTTTTAACTGCAAATGCTGCCGCCATGGAACCCGCTCCAAGAAGGTTGTGACCGCATCCGTGGCCGTTTCCGTCTGCGACCAGTTCTTCTCTCTTTTCTGAGCCTGCGACCTGGGAAAGGCCTGTCAGAGCGTCATACTCGGCAAGGATCCCGATGACCGGCTTTCCGGAGCCGTAGGAGGCACGGAATGCAGTCTCAATATTGTCGAATGGGTGATCCACGGTGAATCCCTCTTCTTTTAATACCTTTGCGTAGAGATCGCCGGATTTGTACTCTCTTAAAGAAAGTTCCGCGTAATCCCAGATCTTATCGGATACGTCTGTGATCACGCCGGCTTTTTCATCGATATAGTCGAATGCTGTCTGTTTGGATGCTGACATGTGATATTCTCCTCTCTTAAAAAATCCCGCCAAGACCGGATTTCCACATCCTGTCTCAGCGGGATCCTGTTCCTGCATATCGTACTGCAAAACAGCTTTCCCGCTGCTTTCAGATCAATCTTTTTAATACAATACCTTACTCAGGAATTCCTGTGTCCTCGGGTTCTGCGGATGATTGAAGACCTCATCCGGAGTGCCTTTCTCCGCGATCACGCCGCCATCCATAAAGAATACGCGGTCGGATACCTCCCTCGCAAATCCCATCTCATGGGTTACGATCACAGTGGTCATTCCTGTCTTTACAAGGTCCTTGATAACATGAAGAACCTCTCCTACCATCTCCGGATCAAGGGCGGAAGTCGGCTCATCAAAAAGCATAACATCCGGTTCCATCGCCAGCGCGCGCACGATCGCAAGACGCTGTTTCTGTCCGCCGGAAAGCTTCTTTGGGAACTGGTTCTCCTTATCCGCAAGACCAACGCGGTTTAAAAGCTCCCGCATCATCTCGTCGGCTTCCTTCTGTGTTTTCTTTCCGAGAAGGACCGGGGCGAGCGTTACGTTCTTTCCAACTGTAAGATTATTGAATACATTAAAGTGCTGGAATACCATTCCCATCTTCTGGCGATGCAGGTTGATATCCACATTCTTGTCGGTAATATCGGTTCCCTCGAAATAGATCTTTCCGGATGTCGGTGTCTCAAGAAGGTTTAAGCAGCGTAAAAATGTACTTTTACCGCCGCCGGACGGTCCGATAACAGAAACGACCTCGCCATGATTGACATGCTCGGTAACACCCTTTAATACCTGAAGACTGCCGAAGGATTTATGCAGATCTTCTACACGAATCAATTCTTTTTCATTAGCGCTCACTTGCGTTCATCCTCCTCTCCAGTAAAGCAATCAGCTTGGACATGATAAATGTCACGCCGAAGTAAATGATACCAACGATGGTTAACGGCTCAAGTACACGGAATGTAAGACCGTTGATGGTCTTAAACTGGGTCATAAGTTCTCCGATAAAGAACGTGGACGCCAGAGATGTCTCCTTGACGATCGCTACGAACTCGTTGCAGAGTGCCGGAAGAATATTCTTAACTGCCTGCGGGAGAACGATATGGATCATGGTCTGGCGCGCGTTTAAGCCAAGGGAACGGGCAGCTTCAGTCTGTCCGACATCGACAGCCTGGATACCTGCGCGGACGATCTCACAGACATAAGCGGTAGAGTTTACGCAGCATGCAGTCATAACGCATGTAAACTCGCTTAAGTTGAGGAACGGGAGCCAGGTCGGCAGCATAAAGTAGAAGAAATATAGCTGCAGCAGGATCGGCGTACCGCGGATAATTTCGACATAAACGGTAGCGATCAGCCGGAGCGGCTTAAATTTTCCGATGCCCACGTTGCTGCGGCGCATCAGTGCCATCAGAGAACCGAAAACGGTACTGATGAGGACGGTGAGGAGACCCATAAACAGTGTCATTCCAAGACCCTGTAAGAATAAGTTCCAGTACTTCATCCAGACTTTTAACATGACGTTAAGAAACTCCATCTGGAAAACTCCTTTCGTAAACAAACTAGATTCCTGGTAACTGCGATGATACCGACAGTTACGATCATAAGTTGCATCTGGTATTTTTAAGCAGAAACATGAACGTCCCTGTTGAAAACAGACAAAGGTCTTTCCAGCAGATCTCTACCGGAAAGACCAAAATCCTGCATTTATGTCCGTGAGACGAAGCCGTTTCCGACCTGTACCCGTCTTCTGGTTACAGATTAGTGAGTCTCAACACCGAGCTTGTCAGCAAGAGCTGTTGCCTCATCTTTCCACTGCTCATAAAGGCCTTTCTCGTTTACCTCAACGATCACTTCGTTGATCGCATTTAAGAGATCATCGTCGCCTTTCTTGACCGCAACAACGTTTCCGTCATTTGTGTAATCGAACATGAAATCAGCCATTGCGATATCGTCGTATGTCTTTGCAAGGGATTCGCCGTTATCACCGGATACAGCAACTGCATCAACCTTGCCGGTTGTCAGCATCATAACACCATCCGTTACGTTTGTAACAAGCTGGATCTGTACATCGGACGGAAGCTGCTCTGTTGCGAGTTTGTTCTGTAAAGTTGCGTTCTGAGTTGCAACTTTCTTGCCTGCGAAGGACTCTGCTGTGTTGTACTGGGAAGCAAGCTCCTTCTTAACTAAAAGTCCCTGACCTTTCTTGGAGTTTACATTGTAGTGCTCAGAAAGTCCCATTGCCTCAGCACGCTCATCTGTGTAAGCGAAACCGGAGATACCCATATCGATGTTTCCGGAAGTAACTGCCTGCTGGATCGCGGAGAATTCCATCGGCTTGATCTCAAGCTCAACGCCAAGTCTCTCAGCAATATACTTTGCAAGCTCGATATCAGCGCCGACATACTCGGTTGTTCCGCTGCTGACATCCTTGAACTCCCACGGAGCGAAGTCCGGAGATGTTCCCATTGTGAGCTTTCCTGCTGCGAGAACTTTTCCGAGATGGCCGTTCGGATCTACGTTCTCAAGCGCTTTTAAGGAACCTTCCTCAGAAGCTGCCTCTGTTGCGTCTGCCTCTTTGGATTCTGCTGCTGTTGTCTCTGCAGCTGTTGTCTCAGCGGCTGTTGTAGCTGCTGCTGTTGTCTCTGTTGTGGAGCTTCCGCATCCTGTCAGGGCAGCGATGACTGCTGCTGTTGTCATAGCTAAAACGATGTTTTTCTTCATAATCGATACTCTCCTCTTTTTTATTCCTACATCCGGGAATCCATAAATTTCCGCAGCGAACCTTGTCGCATCTCCGCCGCCTCTACTTACTTCTTTTTCCCGCTCTGGTCATGTAAGTGATAACGATATGCATTATAGTGCATAATTATTCTTTTGTAAAGAGTTTTTTTGAATGATTTTCATGTTTTATGCATTTACTATGATTTTAAATGCATAGTATTGGTTTTTTATGCATTTTTATCGTGATATATACATTATACATGCATATATTCATGCATATGTGATCTATACCGGACGTATTTCCGGACCTCCGGGAAAAAGAATGTGCCTCTTGTTATCGCGATAGTCGCCAGGATCCCGTGCAAGCGCGGACTTTGGCTCGTTGTTCGCGTAAATGAAAAAAGCGGATCGTTTCGCTCTGCCTCTTTCGCAGAGCACCGGAACGATCCGCTTCTCTCTCATCTATACACTTTTAACGATCAGATCTCCGCGATATTTACAAGCGTAAGCTCTTTCGCGCGGTTCTCCATACTTGTCACGAGTGCTCTCGCCGTATCGACAGCAGTGAGGACTGTGACACCTGTCTCGATCGCGTTGCGTCGGATCACGAAGCCGTCATGACTTCTCTCAGCGCCCTGTGCCGGGATATCGATGACGAGGTCGATCTCATGGCCAAGGATCAGGTCAAGAAGGTTCGGGGACTCCTGCTCGATCTTTCTTACCGGGATCACCTTTACGCCGTGCTCATTGAAGTACTTCGCGGTTCCTGCGGTACAGAAGATGCGGTATCCCTGTGCCTTGAATCTCGCTGCGATATCGAGCATCTCTTCCTTGTCGGAATCACGGACAGTCATGACCATGTTCTTGTACTTCGGAAGCTTGATGCCTGCGCCCTGGAATGCCTTGTAAAGAGCTTCATTAAAGGTCTTTGCGATACCAAGACACTCACCTGTAGATTTCATCTCCGGTCCAAGGCTGATATCAGCGCCACGGATCTTCTCGAAGGAGAATACCGGCATCTTCACTGCATAGTAATCTGCCTCTTTCTGAAGGCCCGGTGTGTAGCCGAGTTCGCGGATCGCGTGGCCGCAGATGATCTGGGTTGCGAGCGGAACAATCGGGATTCCTGTTACCTTGCTGATATACGGTACGGTTCTGGAAGAACGCGGGTTTACTTCAATGATGTAAACATTCTCGCCATCAACGATGAACTGGATGTTGATCATACCTTTGACATGAAGTGCTCTCGCAAGCTTCTCGGTGTAATCCACGATCGTCTTCTTATTGTTCTCGGAGATGCTCTTTGCCGGATATACGGAGATACTGTCACCGGAATGGATACCGGTACGCTCGATATGCTCCATGATACCCGGGATCAGGATGTCGGTGCCGTCGCAGATCGCGTCAACCTCGATCTCCTTACCCATGATGTATTTGTCGACCAGGATCGGGTGTTCCTGGGCGATCCGGTTGATGATGCCGATAAATTCATCGATATCTTCGTCACAGATCGCGATCTGCATGCCCTGTCCGCCAAGAACGTAGGACGGGCGGACGAGTACCGGGTAACCTAACTCGTTTGCCGCCTTTTTCGCTTCTTCTGCGGTGAATACGGTATGTCCCTTTGCTCTCGGGATCTGGCATTTCTCAAGAATCTCATCGAAGAGCTCTCTGTCCTCTGCCGCGTCAACGTCCTCAGCAGCAGTTCCAAGGATCGGAACGCCCATCTTCATTAAGGCCTCGGTCAGTTTGATCGCTGTCTGTCCGCCGAACTGGACAACGGCTCCGTCCGGTTTCTCGATATCGACGATGCTCTCGACATCTTCCGGTGTCAGCGGCTCAAAATACAGCTTGTCTGCGATATCGAAGTCTGTGCTGACGGTCTCCGGGTTGTTGTTGATGATAATGGTCTCAAAACCTTCTTTTGCAAACGCCCATGTGCTGTGTACGGAACAGAAGTCGAACTCGATACCCTGTCCGATACGGATCGGGCCGGAGCCGAGAACGAGGACTTTTCTCTTCTCAGTCTCACCTTCCGCCTCATTTTCACTTCCGAAGCAGGAATAGTAGTAAGGAGTCTCTGCCGCGAACTCAGCTGCGCAGGTATCTACCATCTTGAAAGCTGCGCGGATGTTGTTGTCATGGCGCATCTTCTTGATCTCGTCTTCTGTGAGACCTGTGAGTCTTGCGATCACGTTATCCGGGAACTCGATGCGTTTTGCTTCTTTTAAGAGTTCTGCGTCGAGGTTCTTTCCGGCTTTCTTTAAGGCATTCTCCATCTCAACGAGGATCATCAATTTATCGATAAACCAGATATCGATCTTCGTGATATCATGGATCAGCTCGTAATCGAAACCGCGGCGGAGTGCCTCTGCAATAACCCAGATCCGGCGATCATCCACGTTGTGAAGCTGCTCTTTTAACTGTTCATCTGTGAGTCCGCTGTAGTCGTAAGACATTAAGGAATCCACATGCTGCTCCAGGGAACGGATCGCCTTCATCAAGCCGCCCTCGAAGTTCGTGCAGATACTCATGACCTCACCGGTCGCCTTCATCTGGGTTCCCAGCTGATGGCTCGCGCTGATGAATTTATCGAACGGAAGTCTCGGCATCTTGACAACGACGTAGTCAAGCATCGGCTCGAAACTTGCGTATGTTTTCTTTGTAACGGCATTCTTGATCTCATCCAGTGTATAGCCGAGAGCGATCTTCGCAGCAACCTTTGCGATCGGGTATCCTGTCGCCTTGGAAGCAAGTGCGGAGGAACGGCTGACACGCGGGTTTACCTCGATCACGCAGTACTCGAAGCTCTCCGGGTGAAGCGCATACTGTACGTTGCAGCCGCCGGTGATGCCGAGCTCTGTGATAATCTTTAAAGCGGAGGTACGGAGCATCTGGTACTCTTTATCTCCCAGTGTCTGGGACGGAGCAACAACGATACTGTCACCGGTGTGAACGCCGACCGGGTCGATATTCTCCATGTTGCAGACGGTGATCACGTTGCCGGCACTATCACGCATTACCTCGTACTCGATCTCTTTCCATCCTGCGATGCAGCGCTCTACAAGAACCTGGCCGACACGGGATAAACGGAGTCCGTTTTCAAGGATCTCCGCGCATTGCTCTGCGTCATAGGCGATACCGCCGCCGGAGCCGCCGAGTGTATAAGCCGGACGGAGAACAACCGGATATCCGATCTTTTCCGCAACAGCAAGACCGGTCTGTACATCCTCAACGATCTCGGACGGAGCGACCGGCTCGCCGATCTTTTCCATGGTCTCCTTGAACATCTCACGATCCTCGGCCTTCTTGATCGTCAAGGCTGTGGTACCGATGAGGCGCACGTTGTTTGCCTTTAAGATGCCTGCTTCCTCGAGTTCCATCGCGAGGTTTAAGCCGGCCTGACCGCCCAGTGTCGGGAGAACGCTGTCCGGTTTTTCCTTCTTGATCAGCTGCTCAACAACCTCGGTTGTCAGCGGCTCGATATAAACGCGGTCAGCGATATCCTTATCGGTCATGATCGTTGCCGGGTTGGAGTTTAAGAGAACGACTTCGATGCCCTCTTCCTTTAAGGAACGGCACGCCTGTGTTCCCGCATAGTCAAATTCTGCGGCCTGGCCGATGACGATCGGGCCGGAACCGATCACAAGTACTTTTTTGATCTCTGGATTCTTAGGCATTATCTTTCCTCCTCCATCATGCGAATAAAGCGGTCAAACAGATATCCGGAATCCCGCGGTCCCGGACATGCTTCCGGGTGGTACTGAACGGTAAAGATGTTCTTGCCCACGTACTTTAATCCTTCGTTTGTCTTATCGTTTACATTCACGAAAGCCTGGACTGCAACCTTCGGATCGAGGCTGTGCTCGTCCACTGCATATCCATGGTTCTGTGAGGAGATGTAGACACGTCCTGTCTCAAGGTCCTTGACCGGGTGGTTGCCGCCGCGGTGACCGTATTTTAATTTGTAGGTATTGGCGCCTGTCGCGAGAGCCATGAGCTGGTGACCAAGGCAGATTGCAAATACCGGGATATCTGACTCGTAGAACTTGCGGACTTCTTTGATGATCTCCGTGTTCTCAGCCGGGTCTCCAGGACCGTTTGACAGCATGATCCCGTCCGGATTTGTCTTTAATACTTCCTCCGCCGGAGTGTCCGCCGGATATACGGTCACTTCGCAGCCTCTCTTATTTAACTCTCTCGCGATATTTTTCTTCGCGCCGAAGTCCATGAGGGCAACTTTCTTTCCGGTTCCCGGGAGAATATATTTCTCCTTTGTGGTCGTCTTTAATACAACGCCTGTTACTTTATACGCCTTGATCCGCTCTTTCACTTCCTCGAGATCAAATGATCCGTTGGTCGTGATCATGCCGTTCATGGTTCCTTTTTCTCTTAAGATCTTTGTGAGGGCTCTTGTATCGATACCACTGATACCTGGAATATCCTGTTCTTCTAAGAAATGCTGAATCGTGTCCCCACTTCTGAAATTACTGGGGATCCTAGATAATTCTCTGACAATATAACCATCCGGCCACGCCTGTCCGGATTCCATATCTTCTTTACAAATACCGTAATTACCAATTAACGGATAAGTCATTACCACTGCCTGTCCTGCGTAGGACGGATCGGTAAGGACTTCTAAATAACCGGTCATGGATGTGTTAAAAACAATTTCACTGATCACTTCTCTGGTAGAGCCGATGCTTGTTCCTTCAAACACGGTTCCGTCTTCCAGTATTAAATATGCTTTCATGACGCCACCCTTTCTTATGTGTTCATTTCGCTGCTTGATCCGGGCATACTTATCTCAGCCCAAATTTTCACTATTCTACCATGAGTATCGATATTTTTCAACTGGTTTCGCAGATTTTTTTCAAGCTTTTTCAAATGAAAGTTAGCAGTAGCAAACCCCGGTGATTTTTCAGGGATTGCCGAACATTCTTAATTCCGGTTTCTGCATAAAACACCATCACAAAGCATTTGCCCTCCGTCGGTTTTATCATCTATTGTTTTCCCCATCCCAAAATGTTAAAATAGAAAAAAATCGAATTTTTCTGAGCAGCGGCGGAAACCGGATCTTTTCCGCTCCGCTCAAAAAGGAGGTTCTATGAGCAAACTTGTTTATGCAAAAGAAAAAGAATACCATATCGGCGTCAGTGCAGGGGAAGTCGGACGCTATGTGATCCTTCCGGGTGATCCGGGACGCTGTGAAAAGATCGCCAGACATTTTGACAACCCGGTAAAGATTGCCCAGAACCGGGAGTACACAACATATACCGGATATCTTGACGGCGAGAAAGTCAGCGTCGTCTCCACCGGAATTGGCGGACCATCCGCGTCCATCGCAGTCGAGGAGCTTGTCCACTGCGGTGCGGACACCTTCATCCGGGTCGGTACTTCCGGCGGAATGCAGAAAGAAGTTCTTGGCGGGGATCTCGTGATCGCGACCGGTGCGATCCGCTTTGAGGGGACCACAAAAGAGTACGCACCGATCGAGTACCCGGCCGTCCCGGATTTCGATGTCGTAGCGGCTCTGAAAGAAGCTTCCGAGGAACTCGGATACCGCCATCATCTCGGCGTTGTCCAGTGCAAGGACAACTTCTATGGTCAGCATTCCCCGGACTCCATGCCGGTCGCCGATGAGCTGAACTCAAAATGGAAAGCCTGGATCGCCTGCGGCGCCCTCGCCTCCGAGATGGAATCCGCAGCCCTCTTCATCGTCGGCAGCGTCCGCAGAGTCCGCACCGGCTCCGTAATGCTCGTGATCGCAAACCAGACAAGACGTGAACTCGGCCTTGAGGACGTCCAGGTCTACGATACGGAGGCTGCTGTCGTGACGGCGGTGGAGGCGATGAGGAAGCTGATCCGGAAGGATAAAGCGGCATCCGCTGCGAAGTAGGACTTTTTTCCATCCATTCCCAGTTCTGTCAGCAGAATTTTATGGTAGAATCTGTTTTGTAACATTTTTGTAACATTTCAAATAACAGGAGGTTTTACCATGAAAAAACAGATGATGGCAGTTCTCGCATTTTCCGCCATGATGACACTCACAATGCCTTTCGCGTCCTTCGCCGCAGGCCGTTCCTGCCAGACTGCGTTTCCTTCCGGAAGCACCTGCGCTTCCAATGGAAACTATGCTGTTTCCGTGATCCGGATGCAGAACGGCTGTGCGATCTCAAATCTCCGTGCTGCCGATGTGTACCGGATACTCGGAGCAAGCTGCACAGACCAGACATGCGGCAGCACCTGCAGTTCCGGGATTGGATGCGATACGGGCTGCAATACAGGCTGCAGAACGAATTTCTGTGGGAATCTGAGTTTCCGACGCTGATTTCTCAAAGAACCGGCCACACACTTTCACGTGGCCGGTTCTTTTTATAACAAGTGAAAACACACTTTGCAAGTTTCCCCCTTGTTATCGCGACAGTCGTCGAGGTCTCGCGCAAGCGCGGACTTTGGCTCGTTGTTTGCCTAAATAAAAACAGTCCTCTGCACACTGGGATTTCCAATGAACAGAGGACTGAATCTGCTGCCTATAAAGCAGATAACGGGAATCGAACCCGCCTTTCCAGCTTGGGAAGCTAGCGTTCTACCGATGAACCATATCTGCAATCTTTTTTTAACATGTGTATCATAGCACATTTTTTTATATTTCACAAGGCTTTTTCTGGTAAATTACAGAAAATCGTTCCTGTTTTTCCGACAACATTGTTTTTTATGCCGCTTCCTGTCTACAAAAAAGGACGGCAATCCATGAAAATCCGGGGCTTTTTCAGAGGAGGAGCTCTCCATACTTTCTCTATCGTGAAAACAAGCGCGGCAGTGGATTTTGCCGATCCTGAATACAGATTGACGGCAAAATCCTGCCCCGTCTCCAATCTATGACAGCTCTGCGATCCTGGTGATCCCCACATAAATGTGAGAGATCTTATACCAGGTGGCAAAGTCCACCACTCCGGTCTGCGGCAATCCGAAGATCGACTGAAATTCCCGGACTGCTGCCGCGGTAGCCGGACCGTAGATCCCGTCCGGAGAAATATCCGGAATTGCGGTATACACGCTGGAGATTGCGTCTAACTGCTCCTGCAGCTGCCGCACCTTATCACCGGTGGCACCAATCTTCAGATCATATCCCGGCCACGATGCCGGGATGCCGGAAATCTGTTCCGCCGTATTGATATACATATCATCTCCATAAAAATTCCGCAGGATCTCGATCGGACTATACCCCGCTTCTCCGAGCTCGCAGCTGCCCCATTGCGTTAACCACCCCGGACACCGAACCTTCCGCCCATCGCAATACTGTGTCAGGATCGGCTGTTTCACTCCCGGCCGCGAAAGATAATTATCAAAAATATCATCCACCACGACAGAGATGGACTCAAAAATATTCCGCCCATAAATCCATTTATGATCATACGCGGTTGATGATGTGATCGTAAAATCATATCCCTGATTGCGGTACCATTCCGTATAAACACGATTTAACGTGAAGGACATGATCGCCAGCACATTCGCGACGATCGTGGAGCGGGGCCACGTCGCATAGATCTCACTGGAAGCCACATTTTTGATGTAATCACGGTAAGGAACATAATAGTCCGGTGCAGACGCATTGGTCGGTGCGCCGTCATGCACCACGATGGTCTGTGGGACAACAACTCTGGAGAGTACGATCTCTCCTGTTTCCGTGACCGGTTTGATCTCACTCTCCGCGATTTTTGGAAGATAATCCCCATAGAGCGTATGATCCGGGATCGTCACCGTCTCCGTCTGCTCTCCGGTCGGTGCATTGGAAAGCGGACGCAGACGGATCCCCTGGATCGCCGTCGCATCCGCCAGAACTTCCGTCCCGGAAACAAGAAACGGTTTGAATCCCGGAGCCGTGATCCGGATCGTGTATTCCGCGTACGGGCGCTCCGTCTCATCGGGCGATAAGGAAAGTTCCGGCGGCGGTGCATCTAATGAAAGATTCTCCGTCTGCCCGGAACTGTTCGTCCGCGTCTCCTCGATAATCTTATCCGGCTCTTCTGTCCTGGCGATCGCAACATCCGCATCCTGCACCGGAAAACTGTTCACATCAGATACAACATCAACTTGCAAATATCCCTGTGCCATACTATCCTCGATCGATCGAATATCATTTTATTTTATGCCGTGACAGACCGGATGATTCATCACCGATAAAAACAGGCATTCCGGAACCTTCTTTCGTTCCAAAATGCCTGTTTTATATTTACGCAAACAACGAGCCAAAGTCCGCGCTTGCGCGAGACCTTGGCGACTGTCGCGATATCAATGGGAATCTAGCCCTCCATCAGTTTCCTGATCTCCTCCGCAAGCAGTTTCACATTCCGGATCAGTCCGTCAAACGCTCCGTACTCATAAAAACGGATAAACAGGATCCCGATCGGCACTGCGATGATCATTCCGGCGATGCCGCGGAACTTGAAACCAAGATAAAGGAAAAACAAAGTTGCTAACGGCGGAAGTCCCATACTGTCACCGACGATCTTCGGCTGGATCACCTGGCGGATCCCCTGTGTCAGGACATAAAGTACGATGAGACCGACCGCATACCCGTACTCACCGGTAAACAGCTTCACCACCGCCCACGGGATCAGCGCCGTTCCCGTTCCGAACATTGGAAGAAAATCAAAGATCGCGATCCCAATCCCAAGAAAAATCCCATACGGGACCCCAAGGATCAGCATTCCGATCACAAGAACGATCGCGATCACGAACATGATCTTAAACTGTGCAAGAAAATATCCGCCGATCAGCGTCCGGGCATCCTTCCTCACCATTCTCCCATACTTTAACACCGGTTCCGGTGTAAACTGCTTCACTGTCTCCACGATCCTGTCATGATCCGCAAGAAACAGATACGACGAGAGACAGATGATGATCGCATTGACAAACACCTCCGGGAGCGTGCGGACCACTCTTCCGCCCGCCGATGCCGCGATCTTCTGAACAAAGTCCCCGATGTAACCGCCCGCGTTCTCCAGGATCGCACCGATCGTATTTTCCGTGTCCGCCGGAAGATACTTCAAAAGACCGCCGATCCGGGCATACGCCTGATTGACCTCGCCCTGAACAGATCCATAAATTTCCGGCAGCGCCTGGACAAACTCCGTCATCTCCTGAAACAGCCAGGAACACAGCCCATAAAATCCAAAGATCACGAGTCCAAGAACCCCGACGACCAGGATCACCGAACCATGGCGGCGGACGATCTTCAGCTTTCTCTCAAGAAACCGGACCAGCGGATTCGCGATCATCGCCACGATCCACCCGATCACAAACGGCAGGAAAAACACCACCAGCCGCAATCCCCATACGCACACCGCGTAGATGATCGCTAATGGCACAACAATATTTAAAATAATTCCCATATACTTTCTGAAATTCATTTTGCGGACCTCCTATCCACGTAAAAATCCTGCTTTTCTCATCTGCAGTATTTTACCCAGGCAGATCCCCCTTTATATATCATTCTTACTTGCAGAGCCCATACTCCTTCGCGATCTCCTTAAACGCCGGCAGTGACCTCTCGATCTGCTCATAAGACACGCAATAAGCCAGTCTCACATACCCCGGACAAGCAAACGAACTTCCCGGAACCACCAGCACATGATGCTTCTTTGCCACCTCGCAGAACTCCTTCTCGTCCTCAACCGGTGACTTCACAAACAGATAGAACGCTCCATCCGGCTTCGCACAAGTAAACCCGTACTCCGTCAATGCCCCGTAGATCAGATTCCTGTTCTTCTCATAAGTTGCAAGATCCACCGTCACATCATGCTGGATGCAGTACTGGAGTGCCTTCTGGATCAGGGACGGCGCATTCACACACCCGATCACACGGTTTGCGATCGTAGCCGCACCGATCAGCGCAGCGGAGTCATCCACCTCATCCGGGATCACAACATATCCGATACGCTCACCCGGAACAGAAAGAGACTTACTGTAAGAGTATCCCACAACCGCATTGTGGTAGAACTTTGTCACAAACGGAACATCCACTCCGCCGTAAGCAAGCTCGCGGTACGGCTCATCAGAGATCAGTACGATCGATGTGCCGAACTCCTTCTCCTTCTTCTCCATGATCGCAGCCAGTGCTTTGATCGTCGCCTCATCATAGACAACACCTGTCGGGTTGTTCGGATTGTTGATGATGACAGCCTTCGTTCTGGCAGTGATCTTCGCCTCAAACTCATCAAGCTTCGGCATAAATGTCTCCGTATCCGGAGAAATGATCACTACATTTCCGTCATAGTTTCTCACATACGCATTATATTCCACAAAATACGGTGCAAATACGATCACTTCATCGCCCGGATTCAAAATACTCTTTAAGATGATATTTAAACCGCTGGCCGCACCGACCGTCATGATCAGGTTTTTGAATGAGAAATTCGTTCCAAAACGCTTATTTAAAGAATCCGCGATCGTCTGGCGGACATCCTCAAAACCGGCGTTGCTCATATATCCATGGAGTGTCATGAAATCCTCATTTTTCACCACATCAAGGATCGCCTCTGTCACCTGCGGGACCGGCACATTCGGATTTCCAAGGCTGAAGTCATAGACATTCTCTTTTCCGTAAATGGCCGCCATGCGCTTTCCTTCCTCGAACATTGCACGGATCGCGGAATTGTTTGCCATAAATGGTTTCATTTTTTCTGATATCATAACTGTTTCCTCCGTTTATTTTTTATCTCTAAGAAAATTCCAAAGGCACCGGTCACCGCAAAGTAAAACCAGGTCGTCGGATTGGAATACCAGGTTGTAAAGAACGAGAGCATAAAATAGAGAGCCGCCTGGGAATAAAACAGATACCAGGCCGGATTTCTTCCCGGATAGATCCTCGAAGAAAGCCACGCAGACAGGACTCCGAGTACCGATGAAAAGAAAAATACACCGGCGATACCAAAATCATAATAGGCATCGTAGAACAAGGTGACCGTCGTCAGCTCCTCCTTCGTCACGTAGATCGGCCAGTCCACGAGCACCGGCTTTAAAAATTTAAGCCCGGAGAGAGCCCAGAGCGGGAACATTCCCTTTAATCCCATCGAATGGGCGGGAAGCTGCTTTACAAGACAGTCAAAGTTGTCGTAATTGTTTGCAATGTACATGTACGGCTGCGTGATAAAGATCGGCGTAGCTGCATTCTTCATCTCGAAAATCCCGTTGAGATACGTCACATCGTGACTTCTCGCGATCGTCAGGATCACATAGAGCGGAACAAGTCCTGCCGCAGCAAAGAAAAGATACCGGAGTTTTCTGTGTCCGCTGACGATCATAAAGGTCAGCACCGCAAGGATCACCGCAAAGATCAGCTGAAATCTCGATACGCAGAGCACCGGGATCAGAAGAGCGACTCCTGTCAGAATAAGCGAAAGGATCTTTTCCGTTTTTTTCATCTCTCTCTTGTAGAACCAGAGAAGAACCTCCATCGACGGGACCAGCACACAGGAAACCGTCAGATAATGAACTCCTGAGATATGGAAATAGGAATATGCATGGGGCACCCCGCGAAGCAGGAACGGAACATATCCCAGGCGGACTGCTTCAAACAGAAACGCCGCAAACGACAATGCTGTAAGTCCGGCAATCGCTATAAAAATATGATCCCCGTATTTTGCGGCAGCTGCCTGCGTAAATCCGCTCTGCAGACATTCTTTCTGAACATTACCATCCTTTGCGGATTCCGTTTTCTTTCTGCTGAACCGCTTTTCTGCAAGTTCATACACATTCCAGAATGCCGCAAATGCGACAAAAAAACATGCCCAGGTTTCGAGGCTCCACTCTGTCTGGAGTCTGGAAAGCTTCAGACAGGAAATCCCCTCTCCGCCTACATAGAACAAGGAAAACAGCCCGCGCAGATGGAGCGGGTTTCCACTCTTTCCGTATTCTCTCAGATAGAGATAGACCGCTGCCAGGAGCAGCGACATCCCCGATAAGGTAAAATGGGCGCTGAATGCAAAAAGCATGGCAGCGCCGTAACAGATCACATAAACCAGCATATCAGCCTACTCTCCGAGACCACTGTTGATCAGCTCTGTGATCGCGGCCATGGCTTCCTGCTCATCCGCTCCATCACAGATCAATTCGATCTCATCTCCGCACTTTACGCATGCCCCCAGCACGCTCAGTACACTTTTTGCATTTGCTGTCGTGTGTCCATATTCAAATTTGATCGAACTCTGAAACCGCAATGCCGCCTTGCACAGAAGCCCTGCCGGTCTCAAGTGCAGACCGGTCGGGTTTCCAATTGTAACTTTTTGCTTTACCATAAGTATTTTTAACTCCTAATTTCGAAATAACGTCTGAAGTCCGATTGCCTGATGAGCTTCTGTTGTCTCTGGCGGGACGATCACCGCATGTCTTGTCGCTGCTGCGGTGGTCTCCTCCTCTGTCTCCGCCTCTTTGCTGCTCTCTGCAGTAATCTCAGACGCTTTAGTTGTCTCCTCTACGGTTGTCTCCGGTGTTGTCTCTGCCGCGGATTCCTGCTCTTTTGTAACATTTACCACACAGCTGGAGATTCCCAGCAGATCATACGCCGAATCCAGTTCTCTGTTCAGTGTAGGCTGAATCTGATGACTTCCCTCTCCCATTCCTGAGACATTCAGACTCAGATCATCGGATGTGAACTGCAGGCTGTCAAGTTCCTCCTGAAGCGCTCGGATCCGGATCGTAACGGTTGCCGGTTCCGCCTGATAGCTGTAGGAACTGTTAGCGCCAACATAACAGTCAGAACTGATGCGCACCGTGTATTCCTGCTCTTTTAACGGCTCCACGGTCAAAGTCACCGTGATCTCGGAGCTGTCCATTCCGGCAAGGGAAACTCCCTCCGGCAGGTAATCATTCAGATCGATCGTCTTTACGATGTTCGCCTTTGCTCCGGTAACATCCAGCTCTTCTTTCGGGATCGTGATGGTATTTAAGGACGCCAGAGCGCTCTTTAATCCAACTACCGGCACACTCTTAAGCGCGCATTCCACACCTGAATAACGGTAACCGCTCGCCACCTCACCGGTGACATCGAAGTCCAGGCTCAGATTCTTCACCTTCAGGATCTCCATGGTGTAATCCACGCTCTTGCAGTTGCTGATCAGACGGTCGCTGATCGTAATGCTGTTGTTATTTGCATCATAGAACTTCGGCTCCTCCGAATCGCTCCAGTCTGCATTCTTTCCGTCTAAATTGATCTCGACCCCGACACTGCTGATCTGCCCGATCAGGGATTCCGGACCTTCCACCGTAAGTGTTTCCGGTGAGAGTGTCACTTTACCGGTCTGGTAACCATCCTCGAGCATTCCCGTCGTCGTAACCCCGATCGTAAATGTCTTTCTCTGAAGAGGTTCCGTCTCGATCTTGATGGTCCCGTTCCGGCTTACCGGGGTAGATACCAGGTACTCCGAGTGATTTAAGACCTCGATCTTGATCGGGATCGCTCCTGTCACAGACCACATATCCGTCATATCCGCATAGGCACGGAAATCTGAAGAACGGATCCGATACGCATTCGTCGTCTTTACCTCATACTGCACTGTCGTCGTCGACTTTCCGACAACCTCGTAAGTCAGATTATTCTTTGTGAGGACATCACTGTTGACGATCTCCACCGGCACCTCGACCGTATCCGTCATGACCGGATCTGCCACATTGACAACTCCCAGCCAGACTAAAAAAGCACACAGGAAGGAAATCAGCAAAAGCCCCCATCTTTTATTCTGCTTTTCTTTCATTTTTATGCCATCCCTTCAGAAGTTTGAACGGGCCGGATACAGTCTCCTCCTGCGGCTTCGCAGCGATCGCAAGTTTCAGCTCTTCCGGACTGTTGATCCTTCTTAAACTTCCGCGTTCTGCCAGCGATACCCGTCCGGTCTCCTCCGATACGACCACCGTCAGACTGTCCGTGCTCTCACTGATCCCCAGAGCTGCGCGGTGTCTCGTTCCGAGATCCTTACTGATGCTGAGGTTATCAGAAAGCGGCAGGTAACAGGTCGCAGAGGTCACACGGTTTCCGCGGATAATGATCGCTCCATCGTGAAGCGGCGTATTATGCTCAAAAATATTGATCAGAAGCTGGCTCGTCACGATCCCGTCCACCGGGATCCCTGTTCGCTCGATCTCCGGAAGCGGAGTGTCGCGCTCGATCACGATCAGCGCTCCTGTCTTTACTTTTCCCATCTCGAAGGCAGCGCGTGTAATCTCGTTTACGGTCTTTTCCGTATATCCCTCCTGGAGTCTGGAATTCTCGGAAATAAAAAGATCTGTGATGATGTTTTTGCTTCCGAGCTGCTCCAGCGCTTTCCGGAGTTCCGGCTGGAAGATAATGATGAGAGCCGTCAATACGAGCTGGCCCATATGGTTGATGATCCAGGTGATCGTATTCAGATGGAGCATCGCCGCCAGCAGATAGAATCCGACAATGATCATACCACCCCGCAGCAGCACTCCTGCTCTCGTCGACTTTACCCACAAAAGGACTTCATAGATCAGGACTGTGAGGATCAGAATTTCAAAAAGATTCGACAATGTGATCTTCGGAATAAATGTAAACCAGGAATACATATTCCCAAGAAATTCTGTCATTTTGTTACCTCCGTACAATTATTCACGCGTTTCATTTTTCTCGCGTCTCACGTTTTTTCTCGAATAGATCCGCTGTACCTTTACGTCCGGTGCGGACACCGTGAGCTTCGGGACAGCTTTTACATAATAATAGTAATCATCATCTTCATACTGCAGATACTCTGTTCTCGTATAATCCACTGCGAATACAAAGAACTGGTAGATCAGGGCGATCACCACCGAGACAACGATCCCAAAGATCATGGAACCGGCAGATACCGGAAGATTGAAGTTGAAATCTCCCACAAAGATCACAGCAAGCTGGGTGATCACTCCTGCAACGATGGCGATGGACCAGGAATAATCCACCGAGAGATTTTTGATAATGAGCACGACAAGGATCGCAGCGGCAAACGCAGCCACCATGACCCACATGAGTTCATTTCCGAACACATTTTTTACGATTTGGATAAAACGGTCCGCCATCTCCGTCATGGAGCTTCCGGTCAATGTCCCCGCATTCTGCTTTAAATACATCAGGATATAGTAAATGCAGACACCACAGCACACCGGAACGATCGAGACCAGACTTCCGGAAAGACCTACGACGAGCGGGACCACATACGGGATCCGCAGGAAAAACAGCAGCGGAGTCAAGAGCAGAAGATATCCGTCCCCCGGGCGGAAACCATAGTAAAGGACAGTAACCGCGAGCATGAATACAAAGATGATCAGGGCGATCTCCAGAGACACTTGGGAAACATGGATCAGGATAAAGATCCCGGCTAAAAACGCAGTCACTCCGTACGGGATAAAGGAGGCGATCAGTCCCATTACCACCGGGATCAGCGGATTTTTCAGCTTTGTCATAAATCCCACATTCGCATTGATCAGCCAGAAGGTGAGAAATCCCACCAGAAATCTTACGACCGGTACGATGTAAATATTATATTTCCCATAAAATTGTTTCAGTTTTTCCTTAAATACTAAAAGTCCGATCACTTACTCTTTTCCTCCCCGTTTTCCTTCACTCCCTGCTGGTTGTACTTTTTATCCAGCCGCCGGAGTTTTGCCTGGTAGATCTTCAGTTTTCCCACCGCCTCATCATAGCGTCTCGAATAGATCTTCCAGGTCACGACAAGATATGCGAGAAGTCCTGCCACATAGTAAAATACAAGGCGTGCACCAAGTGAAAGCAGATCGTCGACTGCCATCGCATTGATCAGATCATCAAAACGGTAAAGGACCCATAGCATCAGGCACAGGCAGACGGTCAGTGAATACGCGATAAACGACCGGATCAGGTGGCTTCCCACATAATCGCTCTTAAAATACCGGTTCGCAGGAATGGATTCCTTCATCATTTTCTTTTCAAACATGGCGATCCCCGTCATCAGACGGATCTTCTCCTCATTTAACATGTCAGTCTCCTTTTCACGTTTCGGCATCAGATACAGGCTACTGAAAAGACCGTTCCTTTTGATTTTTCTCTGCCGCCGCTGCCGTTGAGTTTCTCATCTTTCACTCTCCTCACCACCGGCAGCGACAGGAGAATTTCTGCTGATTCTCGTTAAACAGTTATCAAGTATAACATATTTTCCTGCGCTTGGCGAGACACCGTCCTTACATTTATGAAAATATTAAGGAAAATGTAACGTGATCGCAGTGATTCACTCCCATTCTGCATATGCGTCCGCAGGATCTTCAGTTCAGGGACGCGATAAATCTTCCGAATGCCTCCCGGCCTGCCTCTGTGCGTTTATAGACACCGGCATCCTCCAGAACATTCGCAAATACATGACCGACCTCATCCTGCAGGATCTCCATCACATTGTCTTTTGTGATCTTCTCGTATTTCGGAAGGAATTCCTCCACCCAGTCCGCATGTTTCGCGATCGACTCTTCGCTGCGGATGTCTTTTCCTTCTACAATATAAGCTGCGAGCAGGGCAAGCTCTTCTTTCAGTCTTGACGGAAGGACCGCAAGACCCATGACTTCGATCAGTCCGATGTTCTCTTTTTTAATGTGATGCAGCTTCGGGTTCGGATGGAACAGGCCGAGCGGGCGGTCCTCGGTGGTGCGGTTATTTCTGAGCACCAGGTCCAGCTCAAACTTCCCATCGCGGAATCTCGCGATCGGGGTGATCGTGTTGTGCGGTTCTCCGTTTGTATCCGCATAAATATCCGCATCCGCATCTGTGTATCCGCGCCATGCAGTCAGGATCTTGTCTGCAAGATCGATCAGCCGCTCTTTCTTTTCCCCACGGATCCGGATCACGGACATCGGCCATTTTACGATCCCGGCTTCCACATCCTCGAATCCATTGACTGTAAAACTCTTTTCCACCGGCGCCTTCGCCATTGCAAAGGTATATCTTCCGCCCTGGAAATGGTCGTGGGTCAGGATGGAACCGCCAACGATCGGGAGATCCGCATTGGATCCCAGGAAATAGTGCGGGAACATCGTGACGAAATCAAATAATTTCTTAAATGTGTTCCGGTCGATCTTCATCGGCGTATGTTTTCCGTTGAAGACGATGCAGTGCTCATTATAATAGACATACGGAGAATACTGGAATCCCCAGTTCTCCCCGTTTAAAGTCAGCGGGATGATCCTGTGGTTGTTTCTCGCCGGATGATTGACGCGGCCCGCATAGCCGACGTTCTCCATGCAGAGCAGGCATTTCGGATATCCGCTCTGTTTCATATTCTTTGCAGCTGCGATCGCTTTCGGATCTTTCTCCGGTTTGGAGAGGTTTACCGTGATATCGAGATCCCCATACTCTGTCTTTGTGATCCACTTCAGATCTTTACAGACGCGGTAACGGCGGATATAGTTGGAATCCTGGCTCAGTTTATAGAAATAACCGGTCGCATCCTCCGGGGACTTTTCATATTCACTGTGGAACTTTTTTACGACCTCACTCGGGCGCGGCATCAGGCAGTTCATGAGCCGCGTATCAAAGAGATCCCGGTACACAACGCTGTTGTTTTCAAGGATCCCGTGTTCTGCCGCGTAATCGGTCAGCTCATTTAAGGTATCTTCCAGGCTGATCGTCCCCACGATCTCGCCAGGCTCTTCATATTCATCCATGCCGAGAACTTCCAGGATCTGGTTTCTGGCGTAGATCTCGTCTTCTTTTTCGATCAGGCCTGTTTCTTTTCCATACTGTACCAGTTTTTTTACTGACATTTCAATCATGATGTATCCCCTCCGATTTTGCGGTTATATGTTAGCTTGCATGATAGTTGATTGGCTGGTTTTTGTGCGCTCTTCTTGTTTTTCCGATGGAAAAACAAGAAGCATAGGGCGGTCGCCCTATGCCCGATTATTCCGCATCATTCTCTCAGACAAGTAAACTTGCCTGAGAGAATGCTCCGAAACAATCGGGCGCACCTGCAACCTGTTACCATTCATTATAGTAAAAATATCCCCTCAATACAATCGGTATTTTATTTTTTTATACCGCGCATTGCGTGCATCAGGCGTTCTGTAATGATCCCGCCGACAACTCCGATCAGGGTTCCTGCGATGCAGCCGGCGGCGAGGAGGAACGGGAGATAGTAAAATACGCCTGCTGTCTGGACAATGACAGCTGCGAATGTGATCTGACCGATGTTGTGGGCGATGCCGCCGAGGACGCTGATACCGATCTGGGAGAGTTTTCCCGTTTTCTTTAAGATTGCCATCACAAACAGGCTGAGAAAGCTTCCTGACAGCCCATAGATCATACTGTATGGATTTCCAAAAGATAAACCCACAAGAACGATGCGGATCAGGGTCACCGCGATCGTTCCGGGGATCCCGATCAGGTAAAGTCCCACCACCGTCACAAGGTTCGCGAGTCCAAGCTTTACGCCCGGGACCGGGATCGGAATGGGGATCAGCGTCTCAACAAAGCTGAGCACCATGGCGAGTGCGATGAGAAGTCCGTACAATGCGATATTTATCGCCTTTTTTTCTCGATACATAGGATCGATCCCTCGTCTTTCTTGACTTTCAAAAGTCTGTTTGTTAGAATAAAAAATCAGATATTATGAGGATCCGGCGTAACGGCTCCTCATTGATCGGAAAGTTACGATCATCCATCAAATTACAGGAAGTACAAATATGAACAAAAAAACAATCTTCAGCATCTGTGCCGCCGGTCTCATCCTCGTTTCCGGCATGGCACTGAGTGGATGCCAAAATAGTGACGGTCCGGGTCTTCTCACTCCTGAGACTCCTTTGAGCCGTTCCGATTTTCTGCTCAACACCTTCGTCACCATCACCCTCTACGATTCTGACGACTCCTCTATCTTAGACGATTCGATGGCACTTTGTAAAGAGTATGAAAACATTTTCAGCAAGACGTTAGAGACCAGTGAACTCTATCAGATCAACCACCGGACTACGGACACCGTCACGGTTTCCGACGATATGGCGGCGCTCTTATCGAAAGGTCTGGAATACTGCGAAAAATCCGGCGGCGCTTTCGACATTACGATCGAACCGCTGAGCTCCCTCTGGAACTTCACGAGTGGCGAGGCTGTGATCCCGGATGCGGCGGACATTGAAGCGGACATTCCGAAAGTGGATTATCACAACCTGGTCCTCTCCGGAAACACCCTGACGTTCCTTTCCCCTGACACCACGATCGATCTCGGATCTATCGCGAAGGGATATATCGCCGACCGTATCAAGGATCAGCTTCTGGATGCCGGCGTGAAGAGCGCAATCATTAATCTCGGCGGAAACGTTCTCTGCGTCGGAGAAAAGCCGGATGGGAGCAAGTTCCACATCGGACTTCAGAAACCGTTTGCGGACCGCGATGAGACTTTTGAGGTGCTTGGCATCGATGATCTCTCCGTTGTCACTTCCGGCGTCTATGAACGCCATTTTGAGGTTGACGGAAAAAATTACCATCATATTTTAAATCCGGCAACGGGGTATCCTTACGATAACGGGCTGATCTCCGTGACGATCCTTTCCGAAGAATCCGTGGACGGTGACGGTCTCTCCACCACCTGCTTTTCTCTCGGACTTGAAAAAGGACTGGAGCTTGCAAATTCCCTCGACGGGATCTATGCATGCTTTATCGATGAGGATTATCACGTTTATTATTCGGACGGGATGGAAGACTTTATCATTAAACAATGATCCCCGGCTCAGCGCATCCGGGATCCGCAGGCACTGCAGCCTCATTGGTTATTGAGTTTTCAGGAGATTTTTATGACAGAAAATAAAGACATGAAACACACACTTTTTAAGAAACAGGACCTGATCCTGATCGCCGTGGTCCTTGCGGCTGCCGCTCTTCTGTTTCTCGGGACAAAGCTGATGCATAAGAGCCCGGCAGAAGTCGTCGAGATCTCTGTCGACGGAAACGTCGTCGAGACACTCGATCTCGCAAAAGATCAGGAACTCACGATCGATGGTGCATCCGGCGGCACAAACCATCTGATCATCAAAGACGGGGAAGTCTGGGTCTCCGAAGCGACCTGCCCCGATAAGATCTGCGTTCACCAGGGGAAGATCCATATGGACGGCGAGATCATCGTCTGCCTGCCGAACAAAATGACCGCACAGATCAAGAGTGTGAAATGACAGGACCGGGAGGAAAACCCGACCGGACGATAGAAAAGTTTTCCCACCAGCTTAAAAACCTGAGGAGCCCAAAAAGCTTCTCAGGTTTTCACTTGTTATTTCTCTGTTAAGTTTCCTGTCCGTACTCCATCTCACAGGCTTTCCGCTTTTATTCCGCCAGTCCCATCTCTTTCATCTCTTCCGCAACAGAGTCCTCGCAGGATCTCATGGCGAGGATCGTCATCTCCATCAGCTTCGGCAGTTCCCAGCCGAGATTTTCCGCCCCTTTTGTGATGACGTCTCTGGAGCATCCGGCCGCAAACTTCTTATCCTTAAATTTTTTCTTTAAGCTGGATACTTCCATATCCTTCGTGCTCTTTGAAGGGCGCATCTTCGCTGCCGCCCAGATCAGACCGGTCAACTCGTCTGCCGCAAAGAGGACTTTCTCCATCTCATGCTCCGGCTTTGCGTTAATCCACTCGTGGATGCCGTATCCGTGGCTGCAGACTGCATGGATCACCTCGTCTTCCGCTCCGCCTTCTTTTAACAGGCGCGGGGCAATCAGACAGTGTTCTTCCGGGTATTCCTCAAAATCAATATCATGAAGGATTCCGCAGATCTCCCAGAATCCGGCTTCATCCCCATATCCAAGCTCATTCGCGTACCATTTTAAAACTCCCCCGACGGTAAGTCCGTGGAGAATGTGGAACGGTTCTTTGTTGTGTTTTCTGAGGAGCTCGATGGCATCCTCTCTTGTAAGTTTTGTCTGCATGCTTTTATGCCTCCGTACTGATAGATTTTCAGTAACTGTCCGGTACCCTTGCAGTTACCAATTTTCTTTTCTATCAGTATAACAGGATTTCCCTATAATTCAAGTATGTATGATAACAGGATTCCCATCACATGTTACTGCCAGAACGTTACTGTTCGCGACCAATGTCAGTAGAGCCAGAACTTCATCATCACGATCCTCTCTGCATATCCAAAATCCCACCGGTCAACCTTCCCGTCTGTCACCACCGGATCACTGTCCAGAATAATCCCATCGATCATATAATCTCTCTGCCCCACCGGCATGCCCTCCTTCACCGGTGCATCCACAGCCTTTGCTATCTTCGTTCTCACCCGGATTTTTTCATCTTTCCCCAGCAGGACACGGAGTGTTTTCTCATCTGCACTCCCATTCTCGATCCGAATCTTCACCTCCGGCATTACACCGTTTTCCACTGAAATCACCGCAGATTTCCCAAGCCCCTGTTTTTCGATCTCCTGATATTCAAAATTTTCCTCCCCATATGTCACAAGCTTCCTCATATCCTGCCACTTATATGTCTTATGGGGCGGCCATCCGCAGCCTAACAGTGCTGCAATCAATAATTTTTCTCCTTTTTTTACCGCCCCCACATAACAATACCCTGCTTTTCCCGTAAATCCGGTCTTTCCGCAGACCGCACCCGCCATGGATGTCAGAAGAGCATTGTGGTTCATACAGGAAAAGCTTCTATCGCCGGAGAGATCTGAAAACGTATGGGACGGTGCTCTTGTGATGGCAAGAAATTCTTCCTTCGCCGGAGAAAACAGGATCCCGTATCTGAGGATCCGCGCCAGATCTGCCGCCGTTGTGGAATGGATCTTTCCGCTTTTCCTCTCCTTCGCGTCCAGCCCGTTGGGTGTCAGAAAATATGTATCCTCACACCCGAGTTCCGCCGCTTTCCGATTCATCATATCTGCGAAATCTTCCACACTGCCCCCAACGGCCTCAGCGATCGCTGCGGCGGAATCATTGTGGGATTCCAGCATCATGGAGTACAGGAGATCTCTCAGGCGGTATCTTTCCCCTTTTCTCACATGCAGCTTTACCTCCGGCATCGATGCCGCGCGATCTGAGATCAGAACTTCCGTGTCCGGTCCGGCGTTTTCCAGCGCCAGAATACAGGTCATGATCTTCGTGGTACTGGCCATCGGAAGGACTTCCGTCTCGTTTTTTCCGTACAGGACGCGCCCCGTATCGCCGTCCAGCAAAACAGCGGCACGGGAGTTCAGAAGGAGCGGATCCGTCTCCGGCTGCGCTGCCGCCGATTCCAGCGCAGTCTGGCCAGCCTGACGCCCGCTGTGTTCCGCATATGGATAATTTCCGGGAACTGCAGCCGCAAAAAACAGGAACGCCCCCAGACACAGCTGCAAAATTGAGGATGCTTCATGTTTTCTCTCCACCTTTTCTGCCGGTCTGGTCCATTCGCCGGCCCACAACCGTGCCTTTTTAGCGATATTTTGATTCTTCCACATGTTTCAGAACTTCCGCTGCATATTTATCACAACATATGCATCAGCTTTCTGAGACTTGCCGCGCAATTTTTCCTGTGGTACAATGAGATCTGCTGACTGCCCGTATTTTATCAAAAAAGGATATTCCATGAATGTAATTTTAACCTACAAAATCACCGAATCAGAAAGTGGCCGGTCCATCGCTGCATTTCTTCTGGATTCCGGCTATTCATCCCGCCTTGTGGTCCATCTGCGGAACACCGCGGAAAGCTTCTTTCTAAATGGGAAAATCGTCTATTCCAATACAGTCCTCCAGCCGGGTGACTGCCTGAACGTCCATGTTACAGAGAAAAAAGCTTCTGAACAGATCGTTCCGGTTCCTGCGGATCTCTCTGTTGTCTATGAAGACGAACATGTCCTCGTAATCGACAAACCTGCCGGAATGCCGGTCCACCCATCTCAGGGACATTACGAGAATACTCTGGCAAACGCGATCACCTGGTATTACAGGAATGAGGAGACACCGTTCGTATTCCGCGCTGTGAACCGTCTGGACCGGGATACCTCCGGGCTTATTCTTCTGGCAAAAAATCCCTACAGCTCCTGTATTCTCTCAGAGGCCGTGAAGGAGCATGCAATCCACAGGGAATACGCCGCCATCGTTTCCGGAAAGACAGCTGACTCCGGCACCATTGACCTTCCGATTGTCAGAAAAGACGGCTCTACCATTGAGCGCGTCTGCGATCCGAAGCGGGGTGAGGCTGCCGTGACCCATTATCAGACCATCGCATACAACAAGGACGCCGACCTCTCGTTCATCCGCCTCCTGCTGGAGACGGGAAGAACACACCAGATCCGCGTCCATATGAAAGCCATCGGGCACTCACTGCCGGGGGATTTTCTCTACTGCCCGGATTACCGTCTGATCGACCGCCAGCCGCTTCATTCCACCTATCTGAGCTTTTCCCACCCTGCGACCGGGGAGAAGCTTGAATTCTCTGCTCCGCTGCCGCAGGATATGCGAAACCTGTTTCCGGACATCAAAAATCCGGAAGGACCTGTCTTTTAACAAAACAGGTTCCATCAGCCTCCCTGAATCCTCAAGCCCTTCGGATAATGGTTCTTGAGCATTCCTCCGGCTGCTTTTGCAAAACCAAGCGACATACCGCCGGTCGTCACAAGGACCCAGCCTTTTGCCGGAATCCCCTGATTTTCAAAGTCATCTTCCCGCAATGTCTCTCCGCGAAGGTATTTCAGGGCAAGGGTCCCAAAACCGATCTCCACCGTCTGCTTCACTTCCTCTTTCTTTAAAAACAGGGCCAGCGCATGGGACGGTTCAAACCTGCCTTTTTTCGCTGTTCCAAGATGTAACCCCGGTCTTAAGACCCTGAGTCCCTTAAGATCCGGCATCATCTCCGGAACGAGGTAGAGATTTTCTCCAAACAGCAGAAATTTCTTTCTGTCTTCCAGCTCCTCTGCATCCGTCAGGTTCTCTTTTTCAAACTCACGGAATGCGGAGACTGCCTCAGAAAGGGCGCCATCATCTTTTCTATTGTCTTTCCTGCTGCCCTTCTTCCGCTTTTCCACGATCTTTGCAGCGTTCTGACTGTCTGCCTCCGTCACAGTGTCCCCGGAACTCTCCCCTTTCACAAGCAGTGCCAGAAAATGACCTTCCCCATCCGCCAGATGCGGCCAGATCCTGACTGTCTTTTTCAGTTCTTCGTTCCCGTCTGCCCACTCCGGATGTCCTGCTGAAAAGTACTTCGCAAGTTCCGGCTTTTCCACAGAAAATTCCGGATGGCGCGAGAGAAATCTCGCTACACTCTGTTCATTCTCCTCTGGTGAAAATGTACAGGTAGAATATGCGATCCGTCCGCCATCTTTTAACATGACTGCCGCGCAGTCCAGAATTCCGTCCTGAAGCCCTGCACACTGTTTGACATGGTCCGGGCTCCACTCATTTCTGGCATTCTCATCCTTTCGGAACATTCCTTCTCCGGAACAGGGTGCATCCACCACGATCCCGTCAAAAAACTCCTTAAATGCAGGCACAAGCTGAAACGGATCCATGTTCGTCACCACCGCATTTCCGATGCCGAGGCGCTCAATATTCTGGGATAAAATCTTTGCCCGGACCGGATGGATCTCATTGCAGACCAAAAGCCCCTGCCCGCCCATTTTTCCTGCAAGATGGGTGGATTTTCCTCCAGGGGCCGCACAGAGATCGAGAATTCGCTCTCCGGGCTTTGGGGCTAATGCCTCCGCTGTGGACATGGCACTTGGTTCCTGAATATAGTATGCCCCTGCCTCATGAAACGGATGGCGTCCCGGGCGCATATCTGCCTCGTAGTAAAATCCTTCCTTCGCCCAGGGTACTTTTGCGAGTCCTCCCAGGTATTCTTCCAGAGGCGTTCCCGCCTCTGCCGTCCAGCTATTTTTCTGTTTTAACGGATTGACCCGCAGACCGAATTTCCGCTCCGCGTCATAACTTTCAAAAAACGGTTCCGCGTCACTGCCAAGAAGCTCCTCCATCTTTTTCACGAATGCTTCCGGCAGCTCTATCTTCTTTTCTTTTTCCATTGTCTCCTGATCTCAAAAGCGCCCGTCGGGAAAATCCCGGCGGACGCTCTTTCTTAGTCTCTGTTCTTTTACGGACCGTAATCTCTATCTGCAGCAGTCCGTAAATCTGTTTCTTTGAAACTCTGATTACAGTTCGATCTTGTAATCATCCGCGCCGACACCGTTTACTACATAGTAAGCAGCGCTCTCTTCCGGCTTTACATAGATCTCGATAGTCTTGATATCGCCGACTTTATTGCCTTTCTTTGTGTAGGCTTTCTTAACAGCCGCGATGAGATCTTTCTCTGTAACTTCCTTGCCGGCGAACTGTACAACTACAGATGTCTTAATATCCTTTGCTGCTGTTCTCTTTGCCGGAGCTTTCTTTGCAGTCTCCTTCTTCGGCTCCTCTGCCTTCTTTGCTTCTGCCTTCGGAGCTTCTGCCTTAACTTCCTTTGTCTCTGTTGCCTCTGCTGCCTTTACTTCTACAGTGTTATTGCTAACCGGTGCAGTTATCATCTTCTTTGCAGCGGCTGCGATCGCATTATGCGGATTGTTCTTCTTTGCCATAATCATTTCCTCCTGAAAATTGTTGACACACAAAACTGTTTCCTGCCATTTTCTGAGTTGTCTTGCTATGTAATCGTCATAGCGAATTATAAGTCTTTGTCAGGAATTTGTCAATAAAATCCCATAAAACTGGTATTTGTAAGCAAAAAAGATCCGGCAGAACACATATCCGAAAGTGTCCTGCCGAATCAAAATACCAGCTTTATTTTTTGAATTATTCCTGCAGCTTAAATCCCGGGATCACATCGCTCCACTTGTTGATTCCGATGATCTTCTTCGCAAATTCTGTATACTTCAGCGATTTATTTGTATCAATATACTTAAATACATTGTAAATATTCTTCGGCATAACAGCGATCACCCGATCCGGACTTGACATATCCACCGTCCAGAGACCAAACGAGCAGGACTGCTCAACCTCGATCACCGCATCGACCTGACGGTTTAAGATAAACGCGTCGATATACGGGTTGTTGTCCACAAGATAGTACGCGTAGGCAAATGCCGCCGCCTGGATATCATAGACATCTCCGCGGGTCACGCTCTTTGATGTAAAGCCCTCCTCAGAGAGAATGATATGGCGGACATTTCCGCCTGCATCGCGCATGATGTCCTTCTGGAAGTAATCCGTCAGGACGTTGAGGTTTTTGAAGTTTACCACTGGTGAATCTTCAGTATTGTTGACAGCTCCCGTCTGATCATCATCCCAGAACTCCGGCTCTGTCATCGGATGCGGATACGGATGGTAGGCAAGTCCCCACTCGATATTTCCCTCGTCACGGATATCGGCGTTGAAGCGGTCAATAAAATCCTTTGCACCGTACATCAGGTTGGAGTTTGCGCGCTTCCACTCATAGTCCGTGGAGAAGAAGACCCGCGCGTTCCGGCTCTGGCTCTTGATCGCCGTGTAGGCCACACGGAATACCTTTGAGTAAAGCTTTGTATAGGAATCAATGTCCATCGGGCCGGTGTAGTTCCAGTTTAAGTTGTTGTTGATCTCATTTCCGACAATCCAGTTGCTGACACGACCGTAGTCATCGTGGGCACCGGAATAACGCTCTGCCATAAAGGAGAGCAGCGCACGGGTCGTCTCATATCCCTGCTCCGTGGAGACATTAAAACCGTAGTAGAAAGCTTCTGTTCTCTTCGCAAGCCCGGCTTCGTGAAGCTCCGGGTAGCTGTCGTTCCAGCCATTTAAAAGGATCGCCGTCACAACGATTCCTTTCGCGGAGAAGGCACTGATCATCTTATCATAATCCTTGATGAGATCACCGTTGAAGTTGTAGGTCTTTCCGTTGTATTTGTATTTTAAATTACCGCCCACAAGCTGGTGATACGGGATATTGACCGTCGTGTGCTTTACGCCCAGGTTCAGAGCGTCACCGAGCATATCGAGCTGGATCAGAAGTCCTTTTTTGCTCATCGGCTCCGGGTAATCCTCGCGATATTTTGCCACATCGCCCGGGTTCGTCACATAGATCGCATTGCTGATCGGGGTGTAGGTGCTGCCGGTCTTTAACGCAACCACGAATCTGGAATAGAGCATCGTATCCGTGGAATCACCGCTGTATTTTAAGGTGAATTTTAACTTGTCGGATTTGTTGCTCCATGCGATGTAGTCCGTTCTGGAGCCTATCTCAGACTCATATGGGTGAAGCTCGAACAGATAATAATAGCCATCATCCGGAGTTTCCCCCTCATTTAAAGCGCCGGTCGTAGCTGTTCCTGTGACGGAAATGCTGTTTCCGTTCTCTACTGAACAAGCCTTCAGCCTTGCGCTGTCATAAGCAAAGCTTGTGAAACATCCCACCGCTGCGGTCATCAGAAGTCCCATAAGAAACGCCGCACCACTGCGGAATAATGTTCTTTTTTTCATGTCGTTTTCCCGCCTTTCTTTTTTGCCTAGACTATTTTATCATCTGGGTTTTGGTGATTCAATTACGATTCCCTTACGATTTTACGGCAATCTGCCGCCTTTTTCGCCATCTTTGCGGCATCAGGACCGCCGGAACCGACCGATTTTGATACAAAATATAAGCACACTCTTTCCGTCATGCTAAAAAAACTCCAGAACAAGTGCCGCCAGATTCGCCGCGAAATGGAACACCACCGGTGCCTTCACCGTATTCGTTTTTTCCATAAGATATGCCAGGATCAGCCCCATAAAGAAGCTGTAGATTCCCTGCACAAGGTCCCAGTGGAACACACCGAAAAACGCCGCGGTCATAAATGCTGCCGCCGGGGCGGATACAAGCTCCTTGCATCTTCCATAGAGAACGCCGCGGAAAAAATATTCCTCAAGGATCGGGGATGCCGCCAGAAGCACCACAGCCTCCAGCCACAGATTTCCTGTGAACAGGCTCTCATCTGCCAGGGCCGCGCCAGAGATCTGAAGCACTCTCACCACAAGGCCGAACGCCAGAGATATTCCCGCGCCACTGAAAAATGCCGCAGCCGCGATTTTTCCGTTCCAGTGTTCTTTTCCCCTGAACACCGAATCCTCTCTATAAAGATGTACCAGCATCGGAACCGCGATGACTGAGCGGAACAAGGTATCCCATAAGATCACGTCGTCCCCGAAAATCGTTGTCTGCGCAAGCGGAAGTTCAATGATACATGCTACCGCCAGACAGAACAGTATTGGAAAAAGAATCCTCCGGATCCTGATCTTCAATTTTTTCTCTCCTTTCATACTGCCGAACCGGCAGCTTTACGCGCACCAACACATCTTACCACATTTTGCGATGGAATACAAATATCTGGGGTGGAATATATTATAAAAAGCAGTTCCATGAGACATCTGCACGTCTCTGGAACCACATGAAAAGGATATCATTTCATGAAATTTCCATTTTTCTGTCTTTTAAAAAAATTTCCGCGCGATCATGACCAGATTTTCGCAGGAAGCCGTCCAGCCGCACTTCTCCTGGCTCTCATCCTACTCCCCCTCTCCTATGTCCTCGGCGCTTTCGCCGCCACCGTCATTCCGTCAGTCCCGGCATCTGCGGACGGAAACTGGGGACTCTCATTCCAGCAGGATGGAAAACCGCCTGTCGCTAACGCCACGGCAGATGAATTAAAGCAGTACAACACCTGGTACGCCGATCTTTCCGGCGAGAAAGTCATCTACCTGACCTTCGACGCCGGATACGAGAACGGCAATACCCCCATGATCCTGGACGCCCTGAAAAAACATCAGGTTCCCGCCGCGTTTTTCGTCGTCGGAAACTACCTGGAGACCAGCCCGGACCTCGTAAAACGCATGGTCTCCGAGGGGCATATTGTCGCAAACCATACATACCACCACCCGGACATGTCGAAGATCAGCGATCCGGAAAGCTTCGCGAAAGAGCTCTCAAGCCTCGAAACAAGCTACACAGAGATCACAGGAGAGACCATGCGGAGATACTACCGGCCGCCCCAGGGAAAATACAGCAAAGCGAATCTTCAGATGGCAAAAGCTCTCGGCTATCAGACCTTCTTCTGGAGTCTCGCCTATGTGGACTGGTATCAGGATCAGCAGCCCACAAAGGAGGAAGCGTTCAAAAAACTTCTCGGCCGCATCCATCCGGGTGCCATCGTGCTTCTGCACAGTACTTCCTCCACAAACGCGGCGATCCTCGATGAGCTGCTGACGAAGTGGGAGGAGATGGGCTACCGGTTCGGGACATTGGATGAACTTGTCCGGAAGGCTGCTGCCACACAATAATTTCAGCAAGTTTAAAATTCCCTGGTCTGCAGTGTTCACCAGCTTCACACAGCGAAAGCTGACATTTTCACGCATACCGGCAGCACCTGTAAACGTAACTTTCATTCGAACATATAATATAAATAAGAATGTGCCTTGGCATATCTCGCGCCTCGCGCGGTCGCTTGCGACAATCTACATCTTCGCGCGAGTGCGCATCATTGGCACGTTAGTGCCTTTTGTGTAATAGGGAATTCCTCGGAATTCCCTATTACACAAAAAGCACCTGCTGCCCTCTAAATTTATAGAGGACACAACAGGTGTTTTTACCATAGCTTATTCCCTTTCCGCTGCAACGCGGCATCCTGTCCTAATCCGGCTCCACGATCCGGTATCCGACGCCAACCTCTGTAAAAATATACTGCGGCTCCGCCGGATTCTTCTCGATCTTTCTCCGGATATTCGCCATATTCACGCGAAGGATCCGGTTATCGTTCTTCATATTCGGTCCCCAGATCTCTTTAATAATATAGTCGTAAGTCATGACTTTCCCGGCATACTTTCCAAGAAGACTCACAATTTTATACTCGTTCTGGGTCAGCCCCGCGTCCACACCGTCGATAAACACGCGGTGCTTGTCATAATCGATGGTCAATCCGCCGGATTTAAAAACTCCCGTCTGTCCGCCCGGCTGATTCGGGATCCCAGACCTTGTGTGGCGGATCGCAGTGCGGATCCTCGCGAGAAGCTCGGATGTTCCGAAAGGTTTCGTGATGTAATCGTCGGCTCCGAGATCCAGTGCCTCCACCTTATCCCTCTCATGGGTTCTCGCCGACACAACGATCACCGGCATCGCGGACCATTCCCGCACGCCCTGTAAGATCTTCATGCCGTCCATGTCCGGCAGACCGAGGTCTAAGATCACCACGTCCGGACACTGGGAGGTCACCATGCTGTATGCCTCCGCTCCCGTCTGCGCGACGATCACATCGTAATTGTTCGCTTCCAGCACTGTCTTGATGAAATTGCTGATCCTCTTGTCGTCTTCCACGACCAGCACTCTGTCTTTAATCTCCATATTCCGTGTCCACTCCTTTCGGCAGCCAGAACATCACTCTGGCACCGCCTTCTTTTCTGTTTTCTGCTTTCATGATTCCGTCGTGGGCTCTTACGATGGTCATGCAGACCGAAAGTCCGATTCCCATATTTCGCTTGGAATCGCTCTCTTTTCCGTCCTCCGACTGGAAACTTCCGTCGAACATTCTCGGAAGAACGGACTCCTCGATTCCGGCACCGTCATCCTCAACGGAGAATTTCACCTGGTCCCCGTCCTCCGTCACGATCAACCAGATCTTTGTCATACCGTCCGCGTGGAGCACGCAGTTTTCCAGGAGATTTACGATCACCTGCTCGATCAGGATCGCGTCCATAGGCACAAACAGGACATCTTCCGGCACTTTCGGGATTATCTCGATATCCGGGAATCGTTTTCTGAATTTCGTGATCGCTCCGCTGATCACGTCCTCCACCAGTTCATCTTCCTTATTGATCCTGGCGGTTCCATCCCCGATCCTCGTGATGGAAAGAAGGTTTTCCACCATCCGGACGAGCCACTGCCCCTCGGATTTCATGTCCTCAAGGAGTTCCAGAATATTTTCCTTCGAGAGCGCGTCATAGTTGTCGATGATCCCGGACGCGGAGCCGACGATCGACGTCAACGGTGTGCGGATATCATGGGAGACCGCCCGCAGAAGGTTCGCGCGCATCTTTTCCCGCTCAACCTCCAGCCGCATCTGCTCCTGTTTCTTGATCTGGGTCGTCAGGGCGCTGACGCTGCAGGCCACAGCCAGCATGGCAACGAAGGTCAGCGGGTATCCTGTGATCGCAAAGTTCAGTTTGAAATACGGGAACGTAAATACATAGTTCACGCCGAACACAGCGATGATCGATGCGACGATTCCATAAACATATCCATCCGTAAAGCGGGACACAAACAGCACCGCCAAAACGAACAACAGCGGGACGTGCGTGTCTGATTCTGAGATCCGCTGGACAAGAAAACAAAATGCTGTCGCGATTCCCAGGATCCCGAACGCGATCCCGCTGTTCTTTAACACTGATCTGACTTTTGTGCTCATAGGGGAACCTCCGGTTTTTTTATGATCCATGAAGAACAACTGCTGCCATTCTTATCACTTGTTCTTCTTTTGGATTCATTATAACATAATTTCTGCTAAAATCGTGTTAAGATTGCAGATAATTTTCCGAAAAGTCACCCGTCTTAATGATATTTGTTCAGATTTCACTGCCGGTTTTTCAAGCAGCCAGTCAACCATCCCTTTATTTTAACGATATAAAGAATATCCGTACTTCACTTTTCTATAAATCTTCTGAGCGATCATGACCGGAATATAACCCGTGATCACGATGGTCGGAATACCGCCTACAATTGCAACAAGGATGATGAAAAGGATCGAAAATAAATTAGCCATGATATAGACCTCCCAAACTCTTCTTTTATATCCACCCGCTTTTGTTTCCTGCAAAGAATCTTTGCCAAATTTCTTTTTCGGGATGTTTTAATCTGACAGGATGAAATTTCTCTCCTGTTTTTAAGTCGAACCATATATATCACAGAATTTTTATCCCCGCTACCTTTTTACCTGCTTTTTAGCCGCCGCTTAATCGCTTATTTTTTCTCCTTAACACGAATTTTGCAAATAACATGTACAATATATTTCGTCAGGATTTTTGTAACTTTTGTATTTATTTTTTCACATTTTGCGTCATCTTAACAGACTTTTTTAAAAATATAATTTAATTTTTGCAGTCTGGGCTTCCCTACATATGCCAAAAAGAGCTGCTGACCCAAATATAGTCACACAGCTCTTTTCAGCTTTGCGCAGAAAAATCTTCCTCCGCGCCTTATTTACTTCTCAAGCATCTTGTCCGCATGGTCAAGGGCTTCCTCAATATTCCTGCAGAAGTTCTCTCTGCCCACCAGATCAACGAATCCGGCTTTCTCCATCGCGCGCATCGGCTGCTCGTTGACATGGGACAGGATCAGAGTCACGCCGTTCTTTTTGCAGCGCTCATAGAGGGCTGTCATGGAGTTCATGGCCGTGCTGTCCGCCGCCGGTACTGCACGCATACGAAGGATCAGGCATCTTGTGCCTTCCCCCACTGTGATCTGATTGATGCGGTCAGCCGCGCCGAAGAATAACGGTCCTGTGAGCTCATAGACTGCAAGCTCCATCGGGATCTGGCGTAAATCTGCCGGGTTGATCTCCTCTGCCGCCGCCTTCAGCTGCGCTTCCTCTACAGAAGGAATCGCATTTGCCTTTTTCGCGCCTTTGGCAGCTTCCTCTTCGTCGCGCTTCTGCTCCTCAACTTCCTCCACATGGAGCCAGCTTCTGACTCCCATCTCGTCGCTCATACGCTTCATGAACAGCAGACAGGAAAGTACCATGCCGACCTCGATGGCTACGACAAGGTCGAAGACAACGGTTAAGAAGAATGTAATGACAAGTACCGCGATATCGCTCTTCGGAGCTGTCTTTGCGAGTCTTGCAAAGGTTCTCCACTGGCACATATTGTAAGCCACCATGAAGAGGATCGCCGCGATCGTCGGCATCGGGATCCAGCTTGCGTACGGCATCAGGATCACGAGAATCAGAAGAAGGACGCCCGCATGGACCATACCTGCCACCGGAGTACGTCCGCCGTTTTTGATGTTTGCTGCTGTACGTGCGATCGCACCGGTTGCCGGGATACCGCCGAACAGGGCGGAAACGATATTACCTACACCCTGCGCAACCAGCTCTGTGTTGGAGCGGTGCTTTCCGCCGATCATGCCGTCTGCAACGACGCAGGAAAGCAGGGACTCGATGGCTGCCAGGATTGCGATCGTGAATGCGTCGGATAAAGAGCCCTGGATCACGTCATAGCTGAATGCCGGCATATGGAAGGCCGGAAGTGCATTGCTGACGCTGTAGAGATCTCCGATCGTGTTGACCTGTAACGGAAGGAATTTTACCATCACGATACCTGCGATGACTGCCACTAAGGATCCCGGGATCTTCTCTGTGATCATCGGCATCACGATGAGGATCGCAAGGCAGACAAGACCAACGATCACCGCATGGATATTCATCGTACCGAAACCAGCTGCAAACGCTTTTAACTTCTGCATCGTCTCGATCGTCTCCATGCCGGCCGGGTAGGTCACTCCAAAGAAATCCTTTAACTGTCCGATCACGATGGTCACCGCGATACCGGAGGTAAATCCGGTCGTGATCGTGAACGGGATAAACTTGATCAGGGAACCAAGCTGGCAGAATCCCATGATAACAAGGATGATACCTGCCAGGATCGTAGCGACTGCCAGACCTTCCACGCCGCTTCTCGCAACGATGCCGGCTACGATCGTCGCGAACGCCGCTGTCGGGCCCGCGATCTGTACCTGGCTGCCGCCTAAGAATGAGATCACAAATCCTGCTGCGATCGCCGTGTAGATACCCTGCTCCGGACCCACGCCGGATGCCAGTGCCAGCGCGATAGATAACGGAAGGGCGATGATGGCTACGATGATACCCGCTACGACGTCAGACATCAGCTGGGCACCGGAATACTTCTTCAATGTTGTGAACAACATTGGACGTATTTTTTCCATACTCAAACTCTCCTTTTTTCTTTTCGTGTTCTAAATATAGTAGGATCTTTTTTGTTTTCTAAAGAATTTACCTGAAATTTCTTTTAAAACAAAAAATAACCGCCAGCCGTAAAAAGACCGACAATTACCTATTATACAGAAAAATAAGGAGCTGTCCAGTTTTTTCGGGATTTTAGCGGAAATAGATATATTTTTAACATGATGCGCAGTATGATGACTGATCTTACGCGATCAGGAACCGGGCAACCGCAGTTTCTTGCAGGTAAATGGAGGCAGAAAAATCCCCGCACATACCTGTCTGCCAGGCACATGCGGGGATCTATGATTACTCTGCGTTTTCTTTTTTAGTTTTAGCATTGATACCGGATTGTTCCGCACTTCGTGCTCCCACAATCCTTTCGCTCATGTCGTTATACGCATCCATATTCAGATTTCCCATCAGCTTATCCACCACAAGGGCATTCGTCAGGGAACCTGTGACGTTGATCATGGTTCTTGCCATATCGATGATCGGGTCGATCGCTAAGATCGGGCTTACCATACCGAACTGGGCGCCCATGCCGACGCCGGAAAGTCCGACGGAAGCTGCCATCGTGGCTGTTCCCGGGATACCGGCGATTCCAAGAGAACCGATCGTAACGACAAAGATCGTCATCACAATCATCGTGATATCGATCGGAGTTCCTGTCACGTTGCAGACATAGATGATCAGGAGTGACGGGAAGATACCCGCGCAGCCCTGCATTCCTGCGGTTGTACCGAATCCGGCTACAAAGCTTGCGGTACCCTGGTCAACACCAAGCTTCTTTGTCAGTGTCTCGATCGTCATCGGAAGACATCCGACGCTGGAGCGGGAGGTGAATGCCATCAGCATGGTCGCAAACGATTTCTTTATGTATACGACCGGATTCAGACCGTTGATCACAAGGAAGAGGATCTGAATGATAAACTGAACGACAGCCGCCACATAAAGCGCGATGATGAATTTTCCGACTTCCAGGATGGAGGAGAGACCTCTCTGCGCGATCGTGTTCGCGAGGAGCGCCATCACAGCCCACGGCATGTAGTCGAGGATCAGGAGCGCCATATTGATCATCGCCTTGTGAGCCGCGTTGATCAGATCGTATAACGGCTTCGCCTCTTCCTTGCTCTCATAGTTGATCCACCAGATCGCAAGACCCAGGAATCCGGAGAAGATAACGAGGCCGATGATGTTGCTGTCGACCATCGCCTGCACGATATTTCCCGGGATCAGGTTTTTGATGGTCGTAGCGACCGGGGTAATATCCTTAGCAGTCGCGGTTCCATCTTCCACGATCGCTGCGCCTTTTCCGACGCCGAACAGCGTTCCGATCACGATACCGGTCACAGATGCGATCGCAACCATCCCCATCGTGACTAAAAGTGTCTTTTTTACGAGCTTCGCCATGCTGCTGCCCTGCTGCATGTTGATGATCACCTGCATGATGGAGATCATGACGAGCGGGACAACGATCATCTTGATCAGGTTGATGTAGCCGCTTCCGAACATTGCAAACCAGGTTGTCGTCTCTGCGACGAAAGCAACTTCCATCGGTTTATCCGGGAATCCGGCCACAAACTGGATCGCCAGGCCGAGGACAAGTCCAAGTCCGGTACCAATCATGACTACGGCAGCAAAATCCATGTGTTTTTTATGGTACAGCACATGGATCAGATAAAACAGAGCCGAGAGAACAGTGAGGAACGCGATCGTCCGAACGTCGCTGATCATCAGAAACTGCTTTAAAAATACGTTTTCCATCTTCTTTTAACTCCTGGTGTTTTCTAACTTCCTTGTTTTTGGTTTTTGTCCAACTGCACAAATACGGCAGTCCGGATTTTTTTACTGCGAAGAGTGAATTTTCTCCACCTGCTTCACATAGAGCGTCTCTCCCGAAACCGTGAATTTTACCTCATACCCGGCAAATTCCATCCCGTAGACCCGTGCCGGATCTTCCTGGTAGGACGGACGCGGATCCTGGGAAAGGACGGTGCGGAGCGGGGCGCGTTTCTCCTCCGGAAGGAGTGTTAAGAACTCCTCCGGGATCCGGACATTGAGCCCGTATTCCTTCGTCTGGTCCGTAAACCCGCCCTTCGCCTCCGGATGGCTGTCCGCGAAGGGAATATACGGCTTGATATCAAAGACCGGCGTCCCATCCATCATATCCGCCCCTGTCACCACAAGGACCGGCATTCCGTTCTCCCCGGTTTCCACCGCCTTTAAGCGGACCACGGAGAGCCCCAGGGAATTCGGGCGAAACGAAGATCTCGTCGCAAACACGCCGACTCTCGTGTTTCCGCCGAGCCGCGGCGGGCGGACGGTCGGAGACCACTTCTTCGGATCCCTCACATTTTCGGAGAACTCCCAGATCAGCCAGAGATGGGAGAATTCTTCGATCCCGCGGACCGCGTCCGGATTGGAAAACTCCGGTTCAAATACGATCCGGGACTCCAGATCTCCTGTGAGGCCGCTCTGCCTGGGGATCCCGAACTTTGTCGGAAAATCCGTGTGGATCCTGGCAACCGGGCGGATCCTGTGATCCGTATTTCCCGATCCCGATTCTTTCACTGACATAGGCGCTCTCCTTCCTTCTTTTCACTGACTGTTTCCTGTTCCCGGTCTTGTTTTTCACCGGTCACACTCTGAGGTCATTCTTATCCGCGAATATCGAGCCATTCTTTCAACGCAGCCATCTGTTTCTTTGCGTCGAGAACTCCGACCTGATACGTCTTTTCGATCTCCTCTGCACTTCTCGAAGTCCTGCTGATCGTGAGCGGTACACTCGGCCGAATCACAAAGATCTTTCCTTCTTTTTCCAGCTTCTCGATCCTGCGGATGCTGCGGTTGTACTCCACCGAGCGGTTCTTTAACACCTCGGCAAATTTCGGGTACTTCCGGTACACAAGATCCGCCATCCAGGCATTCTCCGGCTTTTTCCGGTACTCCAGATCACGGGTCAGAACGACAACATCCTTTGTAAAACCGAGTTTCATGAATGCCTCGACCGGAACGCTGTCGGTACAGCCGCCGTCGAGAAGCTTTCTGCCGCCCAGCTCCACAAACTTTGAGACATACGGGAGCGACGCTGACGCGCGGATATAATCGATATCCTTCTTCATGTCATGAAGCTTCGCGTAGACAGGTGTTCCCTTCTCCACATCGCTGCAGACCACATAGAAATCCGTTTTCTCCTTATTGCGGTCGAACGCCTCATAATCATAAGGATCCAGGACCTCCGGAAGTTCATGGTAACAGAAATCCGTGTCCACAAAGTTTCCGGTCCGTATCATGTTCTCAGCGCTCATAAAGCGTTTGTCCGCACAGTATTTTTTATAATACCGGATACTTCTCCCCCGCTGCCCGGACAGGAAACTGCATCCATGGACTGCGCCTGCCGAGACACCGATCACGCCGTCAAATTCAAGCCCCTCATCCAGAAAGACATCGAGCACACCCGCGGTATAGATCCCGCGCATGCCGCCGCCTTCGAGAACAAGACCTGTCTTATTCTTTGCTCTATCTTCACTTTCATTGTTCAAAAGCTCTTTTCGCTCCTGCTCCAATGTTTTTTCCTCCTTCCTATCATAAAAGGGCATCGGATTCCTATTTTACAACGAATGCGGCTCCCCGTCAAGGAAGCCGCATTCTGCAAGTCCATATAAGTTTTATCATCGTTACTTTTAATCGACCAGTTTATCCAGTTCGCTCACATACTCGGTCTTGTCGCTCGTCACATGTCCGGCTTTTCCCGCATAGAGGTTTACCGCAACCTGAGATTTTTTGACCGGCTGCATCGTTCCGGCACCTGCAACGCAGCCGCCCGGGCATGCCATTCCTTCCAGAAGATAACCATTGTACTTTCCGGCTTTGGCGAGCTGAAGAAGTTTCTTGCACTCCTTTAAGCCTTCCGCGTTCGCAACCTTGATCTCCTTCTCCGGATACATCTGTGCGATCACATCCACCACGGATTTCGCGACACCGCCGGCAACCGCAAAGTTTCGTCCATCCTTCGATGCAGCATTGACTCCGCCTTCATCCTCCTCGATATTTTCGATGTCGACATGGCGCGCATCAAAGATTCCCGCCATCTCCTCGAAGGTCAGGACAAAATCCACATCGCTGCGCACGGAAGTCCGCATCGCCTCCAGCTTTTTCGCCGCGCACGGTCCGATAAAGACAACTTTCCCTTTCTCATGTTTCTTCTTAATGAGTCGCGCTGTCAGCGTCATCGGTGTCAATGCCATCGAGATGCAGTTCGAGTAGTCCGGGAACAGCTTTTTCGCCATCACCGACCATGCAGGACAGCAGGAGGTCGCCATAAACGGAAGCTGTTCCGGAACTTCTTTCACGAAGTCCTCCGCCTCCTGGACTGCACATAAATCCGCGCCGATGGCAACCTCAAAGACATCCGCAAATCCGAGCGCTTTCATAGCCGCACGGAGTTTTCCGGGTGTGACCTTCTGTCCGAACTGACCGACAAACGCCGGTGCCACAGCCGCATAAACGCGCTCGCCCGTCTGGATTGCGCGGATGACCTGGAAGATCTGGGATTTGTCTGCGATCGCACCGAACGGGCAGTTCACAAGGCACTGTCCGCAGGACACACACTTATTATAGTCGATATCTGCCTTTCCGTTCATGTCGGAGTGGATCGCATCCATCCCGCACGCCGCCGCACACGGACGTTCCTGGATGATGATCGCATGGTACGCACAGACATTGGCACACTGTCCGCACCGGATACACTTATCCGGGTCGATCTTCGATCTTCCGTTCGTCCGGTCAAGCGTCACGGCATCCTTCGGGCAGACCTCCACGCACGGATGTGCCAGGCAGCCCTGACAGCCGTCTGTCACGTAAACACGCTTTTCCGGACATGCATTGCACGCAAATTTGATCACGTTGATGAGCGGCGGCGTGTAGTAAGTCTCCGGTTTGTCCGCCTCCTCGATCCCTGTTGAGACAGGCGCCGGATCCGCTGCCCCGCGGTACGGAAGTCCCATCGCAAGCCGCAGTCTCTCGCTCACGATCGCCCGCTCAAGAAACACATCATTTCTGAAATTTCCAACTTCTCCCGGAATGATCTTATAAGGAAGTTCCTCGATTCGTTTGTCCACCGGCCATTCCGTATGGTACGCCATTCTTGCTACTTCCCGGAAGATCCGGTGACGGATCTCCTGGATCCTTGTCTCTACACCTCTCATAAATGTTTCCTCCAAACATTTTCGTTGATACGTCCTTCCATCTCCTGTCTCCCACATTCGCAGGATCAGCGAGCCGGACAGATCTTTCTTGTCAAAAATATAACACCGGCATTCTTTTTCTTCAAGACCAAGTTTCCGCTTATCTGCCTTTTTGTTAAGATTCATGCAGGATCTTAACGTTTTTGTCTGCCGGTATTCCGCTGTTTTTTCGTGGGATGGAATTTCCCGGGCTGAGAATTCCATTTGCATTTTCGTCCTATGCCTTTTATAATAGGAACAGCAAAAGATCCGGCACCTGTGCATGGATCTCTTTACAGAAATTTCCGTGCAGACAAGTTTCTGCCCCACCAATGAAAGGAGTTTTTCCCATGGCATTCAAAGAAGTTGATATCAAGAGTCTCACCTTTAATCCCTTTACAAAGATCGGTTCCGAGTGGATGCTGATCACTGCCGGCGATCAGTCCGGATACAACACCATGACCGCAAGCTGGGGCGGTCTCGGCGTTCTCTGGGGCAAAAATGTTGCCACCTGCTATATCCGCCCGCAGCGCTACACAAAGAAATTCGTCGACGCGAACGATACCTTTACCCTGTCCTTCTACGGGCCGGAGCACAAACAGGCACTCTCCATCTGCGGTTCCAAATCCGGCCGTGACTGCGATAAGGTCAAAGAAGCCGGTCTGACTCCGTACTTTGTTGACGGTACAGCAGCTTTCGAGGAAGCAGACATGGTCTTCGTCTGCAAAAAGCTCTACGAGGATGAGATCCGCCCGGAGAACTTCATCGCAAAAGAAAACGATGAAAAATGGTATCCGGAGAAAGATTACCACACCGTTTATATCGCGGAGATCACAAAAGTTCTTGTGAGAGAATAATCCTGCGTTTCCAGCCAGACGTGCGTGAGACTTGGCGCATAATTCCGGTCGGCACAAGCCGGTAGATTCCGATAATCTATATCAACATAAAAAGACCTGCAGATTTCATACATTTCTGCAGGTCTTTTTCGTTTTATGCATTTATCATATTTTCTTTGATCATCCGATAAAATCGTAATTCTTACCCGTGAAAAAACTGCCATAGCAGCATTCTGCCGACATTCCTTTACTGCTCGCTCATCTTCCTGTCATACGCCTCTTTCAGGCTGCACTTCAGCGTGATTCCCAGATCTTTGAATACCAGATCCAGACCGGCCATCACGGCTCCCACTTTCTCCGGATAGGCGTTTTCGCCCATATGCCCGATGCGGATCACTTTCCCCGCAAACGCGCCGAAGGATCCGGCCAGCATGATGTTGCATTTTTCCTTCATCGCGGTGAGGATCGCGGTGTCCGTGGTCCCTTCCGGGACATTGAATACCGTCACAGTGTTGGAAAATCCTGTCTCCTGGTATAATTCCAGGCCGGCTTCTTTTACTGCCGCCCGGACCGCATTTCCGATCTTTGCATGCCGCTCCAGCATATACGGATCATTTTTAATGTTATCGAACGCCTGTCTCAGTCCGTAGATATCGCTGATCGGCATCGTATACGGGAACCACTTTTTCTCATAATAGCCGTCAAACGCCAGGATGTTCGCATAGAAGGACGCGACCGGTGTTTTCCGCGAATGCATCGCCTTGTAAGCATCCGCACTGATCGTCACAAAACTTAATCCTGGAGGTGCGGAAACCGCTTTCTGGGATCCTCCGCAGAGAAGATCGATCTGATAATCGTCCACCCGCATCTCCTCGCCGAACATGGCCGAAACGGAGTCCACCAGGGTCAGGATCCCGTACTTCTTTAACAGCGGGCAGAGCTTTGAGACATCATTTAACATCCCGCTCGGAGTGTCACAGTGTACCAGCGCCGCATATTTAAAGTCATGATCTTTTTCCAGATATTTTTCCAGTTCCGCCACATCAAACGCGTTACGGTAGTCGGTGGAGTAAAGAACCGGCTCTCCGCCGTACATGGTCACGAACCCGGCAAAGCCTTTTCCGTATTCTCCGTTATCCATTACAAGCACGCGGTCTCCCTTTTCGGTGAGCGTCGCACAGGCCGCTTCCAGTCCTAAAATTCCTTCTCCGTCGAGGATCAGCGTCTCATTTTTCGTATGAAGGAGCTCGCTGATCTCCTCACAGGTCTCCTTGTAAAAAACATAGAAATCGGCATCCAGATCCGGATTGGTGCAGGCAAGCGCCCGCGCCTGCCGTACATTTTCCCTCACCTGTGTAGGGCCGGGTGTCATGATATCGTACATAATCTCTTCCTTTCTCTCGCCTGCAGGATCAAATCCCTGCCCGGAGCTTCCTTTTATTTTAAGACAGGGCGCAGGATCTTGCGAAGCGGCTCAATGCAGATCATAACGATTACAGCTGCTGTGTCGATCTGGACCAGATTTCCCGGGATCGAAGCAACCGGGGCAAACACGTTGTGATAAATGATCACTTCTGCGATATAGTATCCTACAACCTTGATCACGCACGCAACCGCGATCGCGATCGCATCTCTCGTTAAGCTGTGGTGTCCTTCTGTGATCGCGCCAACTGCGTAACCCATCGCACCTACGATCACGAACGTAAACGGCGCCCATGCCGTCCAGCCGGATAACAGATCAAACAGTCCCATACCAAAAGCGCCAGCCAGCATGCCAGTGCGTTTTCCAAGCAGGATCGCGCAGATAAATAACGGTACATTTCCGAGATGGATCAGTCCTCCGTTTGCCGCGATCGGGAGTCTCACATTTACAAAGGCTGTAAATACATACGTCAGCGCAATAAACATTGCATCTAAAACGAGTTCTTTTGTACTGTATCCTTTTTTTGCAGCCACTGCTGCCTGGTTTGTGCTCATATCATCATTCCTCTTTTCCCGATGAATGTACTCTCAGGGCCCTTGGAGAATGACATCAGGCTTTCTTTTTGTATTTGCTGTATCAGCTTAGCCTTATGATATATGATATATGGACTTTTTAAAACAACCAGTTTTTGTTAATTTGACCAGTCCAGATTACCGTATTTTTCTTGTTCGCCCAAAATACAGCATATCATGGTCGGAAGGAGGAACAGACCTATTACGAAGATGTCATCGGGATCAAGGGGGACTATCTTTTTGCTGATTCCGTCCAGGAAGCGCGCCTGAAGATCATCACCGGACAGGGATATATGCCCGTCGATGTGATCGGCGATCCTGTATGGTCGGATTCCACCATTGACCGGATTCCTCTCGTCAGAAACGGGGTTCCTGTCCGGAAGACATACTGCGCCTTCTGGCGAAAGGATAATTCCGGGTATTACATTGAGGATTTTTCGGATATGTTAAAAGAAGCTTTTGCATGAGAATTTTATTACATAAACTGGAATTTATTTTAATATCCATGGTCAACATGTTGCCATTGTCCGCCGTTTGTTCTAACTAAAATCCAATTCCAATCATTGTATGTACTATTTGGATTCAGAGAACCATCTTCTCCAGATGAATCAACATCGAATGAAGATAGCAAAACAATGACTTCATCTGCATTGTTCCTATCTGCCCAATCTTGATGGTCTTTAGAGCTGTCATCCCCTGCATAATAAATTTCTGTAAGAGTACATCCATTCCAGTTGCTCTTAAACTCTTTTTTTATGGTGTCAATAGCGGCTGCAATGTCCTCTTCAGAATATATTTCAGATTCTACATTATGCGTATTTACTTCATTAACATTTCCGCCACAAGCACTCAAACTAAATACAAGCAGAATACATAGCATTGCACATACAATTTTTTTCATAATTCACACTACCTCCATCAATTCCGAGTTATTACGCTCTTTCTATCACCCATTTTCCAGCCATCCAAACAAGAATCATCTCCCGCTCAACACCCCCTGTCAGCTCCGCGTTTCCGCGATCTTCTCCATCGCCCTCCGGTACGCATGTACAAAATACAGGATCTCCGCGATCGCCGTGAGCGACCAGGAACAGCTGTAGAGCAGATACAGGGACGGGATCGTCTGAAAATACGCAAAGACCGTATAGACCCACGCGATCCGGAATACGCAGGAACCCAAGATCACGATGACCATCGGTGCCAGACTCTTTCCGAGTGCCCGGGATGCCGCGATCGTGCAGTCCATGAACGCGGAGATCCCATAGGAAAATCCCATGATCGTCAGGCGCTTCATTCCCGCTGCCATGACTTCCGGGTCATTCGTAAATAAGGACAGGAACTGCTTTCCGAACACGACGAGAAGAAGTCCCATCGCAAGTCCGATCCCGAATGAATATGCAAGACTCACAAAATAGCTGTCCCGCACACGCTTTTTGTTTCCGGAGCCGTAGTTCTGCCCCATAAAGCTCGCGCAGGCCGTATAGAACGCCGCCATCACATCGTAGATCAGCGCATCCGCATTCGCCGCCGCGGAATTTCCCGCTACCATCACGGCACTGAAAGAATTGACGCCGAGCTGGACAAACAGATTTGCGATCCCGAAGATCGCATTCTGAAAACCAGATGGGATCCCGAGCCGCAGGATCGCCTGCGCCTTATCCTTCGAAAGCCGGAGCTTTGCAAGATGCAGTCCGAAATCTTCATGACTCCGGAACAATGCCATCACGATCAGAAACGCCGAAAGGCACTGAGACAACGCACTCGCAAGCGCCACTCCAACTACATCAAGCTTACAGACGATCACAAAAAACAGATTCAGGATCACATTCACGATCCCCGACAAAAACAGATATCTCAGCGGACGCCCCGTATCCCCGGCCGCACTGAACACCGCGTTTCCGAAATTATAAAGTGCAAGCGCCGGAATCCCCAGGAAATAGATCCGGATGTACAGAGCGGCCTTGTCGATCAGCTCCTCCTTCGTATTTAAAAGCACCAGCACACCGCGCGATGTAGAAACTCCCAAAATCAGCAGGATCAATCCGACCACCAGGCTGACAAGAAACGCCGAATGTACCGTCTCCGAAACCGACTTCCGGTTCCTCGCCCCGATATAAAGCGCCGTCAGCACATTGATCCCACCGGAAAGTCCGATCAGAAATCCCGTATACATCGAGATCAACGTCGTCGTAGAACCAACCGCCCCCAGAGACATCGCCCCCGCAAACTGCCCGATCACCGCAATATCCGACATGTTGAACAGAACCTGCAGCAAATTCGAAAGCATCAGCGGAATACTGAAAAACAGGATCTGTTTCTTCAAAGACCCCCGCGTCATATCCATACTTGTCCGGCTCATAAAAACCCCTCCAAAAGTATCATAATCTTCCAAAATTATACTGGATTTTCCATGAAACTTCAACAAGTGAAAACACGCTTCGCGAGTTTCCCCTTGTTATCGCGACAGTCGCCAATGTCTCACGCAAGCGCAGACCTTGGCTCATTGTTCACGTAAATCATAGTATGCCGATTTTCCCCTGTACCGCAGCTAAAACCACAGTCTTCACCTATCCCTCCCACCTTATCCTGTGGTCAATGCGCCTGCAGCCGGTGAGCTTCCGATCAGGAGTGCCTTGATCACGGGATCTGGCTTCCTCTTGGCTCGCGGGAGAATGCGTTGAATGCCAGGTGACACTTGTTTGAGCGCAGCGAGTTGTGTCACCTGGCATTCGCCCTTAGCAGTCTCCTGCAAGCCTAGAGGAACCTTCCCGCGATCACCTTGCACTCCCGAGCGGAAACTCACCGGCCCTGCCCGAAGCCAATCAGCTCCCTCTTCACTCCCGAGCGGAAGCTCACCGCCCCGCCCGAAGCCACTCACTTCTTAACACGTTTTTAACGCTTCCCTCGCACCTATTTCCTTGACTTTTAAAAAATCCAGCGCTAAAATATCACCAGCATCGTGTAGAAATCGGCGTAAATCCAGGTACGAAACGGGTTTATGCCCTTTTTCTTTCTGTCGGTGCAGACCCGATAAATCACTATCACGAAAGATCAAATATATGAAACAATTACTCATCGGAATCGATGTCGGTTCCACCACTACAAAAATCACGGTCCTCGACAAGACGACCGAATCACTCTTATACTCTGACTACCGCCGCCACCACGCAGATCAGCTTGCAAGCGTCCTCTTCGCGATCCGGCAGGCGGCAGAAAAATTTCCTGACACAAAAGCCAGGATCATACTCACCGGCTCCGGGGCAAAACCAGTCGCAGAAGCAGCCGATACCCCTTATATCCAGGAAGTTGTCGCAAACTCCATCGCGTTAAAGAAGACATACGAGACCGTCGGCACCGCCATCGAACTCGGCGGCCAGGATGCAAAGATCATCTTCTTCAAGACGGATTCAAAAACAGGCGCGTTAAACGTCGCCGACATGCGCATGAACGGAAGCTGTGCCGGAGGAACCGGCGCCTTCATCGACGAAGTTGCTTCCATTCTCCAGACCCCGCCGGAAAAAATGAACGAACTTGCCTGCAAGGGAACCTGCGTCTACGATATCTCCGGGCGCTGCGGCGTCTACGCAAAAACCGATATCCAGCCGCTCTTAAACCAGGGAGTCGCAAAAGCTGATATCGCCCTCTCCTCCTTCCACGCGATCGCCAAACAGACGATCGGCGGACTTGCACAGGGACTCGATATCAAACCTCCGGTCGTCTTTGAGGGAGGTCCGCTGACCTTCAACCCGAAGCTGATCGATGTCTTTTCGGAACGTCTGAACCTGAAAGAAAACGAGCGCCTAGTCCCGGAACACCCGGAGATCATGGTCGCCTACGGTGCAGCACTCTCCTTAAACGGCATGTTCAAAGAGGCAGATCCGGAAGTCTCGGACGCTCCGGTCACCTTCCTTCCGCTCACTGAGTGGGTCTCCCGCCTGGAACAGGTCCAGGAGGACGCGAAGAAAAAGCAGCATTCCGGTCAGGAACATGCAGCCCCGCTCTTCTTCTCCTCCAAAGAGGAACATGACACCTTCTTAAAAGAACATCCGAAGGGAGACTTCACTCCGGCAGCACTCACACCCGGAACGACCATCCGCGCATGGCTCGGCATCGACTCCGGCAGTACCACGACAAAATTTGTCCTGATGGGCGATGACGGAAAGCTTCTCGACTTCTTCTACGCCTCCAACCAGGGCGATCCGCTGACCGTCGCAAAAAATGCCCTGATCACCATGCGGAACCGTTACCGCGATGCAGGCGTAACTCTGGAGATCTTAGGCTGCGGCTCCACCGGATACGGTGAACTTTTATTCTCCAGGGCATTTTCCACCGAATACCATGTCGTCGAGACGGTTGCCCATGCGAGAGCCGCGTTCCAGTACATGCCGGACATCACGTTTCTTCTCGATATCGGCGGCCAGGACATGAAGGCCATCTGGCTCGACCACGGCATCATCACGAACATTCTCGTCAACGAGGCATGTTCCTCCGGCTGCGGTTCCTTCCTGGAAAACTTCGCTTCCACGTTGAAGATCCCGGTGACGGAGATCGCAGACGCCGCCTTTTCCTCGAAAAATCCGGCGGTCCTCGGCAGCCGCTGCACCGTTTTCATGAACAGTAGCATCGTCACCGAGCAGAGAAACGGGAAAAAGCCGGAAGATATCATGGCCGGCCTCTGCCGTTCCATCATCGAGAATGTCTTCACGAAGGTCATCCGGATCTCGAACCTCGACTCTCTCGGGGATCACATCATGGTCCAGGGCGGAACCTTCCGGAATGACGCCGTTCTGCGCGCATTTGAGCAGTACACCGGAAAGACCATCGTCCGCGCCCCGTATCCGGGCATGATGGGTGCGATCGGCGCCGCGATCCTCACAAAAGAGGCGATGGCGGATGGAACGAAGAAGCGGACCTTTATCGGACTCGACGCGATGGATTCCTTTTCCTACACCCAGGAGGCGAACGCCCCGTGCCCGTTCTGCACGAACCACTGCAAACGGACGATCGTCCGCTTCCCGAACGGCCAGTCCTGGGTCACCAACAACCGCTGTGAGCGCGGAGAGGTCCTCGGAGACCCGAAAGATCCGGCTGTTCAGAAACTTCAGCGCGAGCGCATGGAAAAGCGTGACAAAGTCCCGAACTGCTACAAGCTCCGGGAATCCCTGCTGTGGAAAGATTACCCGGTCCCGGAACACGTAACCTCCAGGAATCTTGTGATCGGGATCCCGCGTGTCCTCTCCTTCTGGGAGACCATGCCGTTCTGGTCCACATTTTTCCGCTCTCTGGGCTTTACCGTCCGTGTGTCCGCCCCGAGCAGCCACAAGCTCTACGAGTCGGGACTTTCCGCGGTTGCCTCCGATACGGTCTGCTTCCCGGCGAAGCTCGTCCACGGACATATCCGCAGTCTCGCGAACATGCATGTGGACCGGATCTTCATGCCGTCCATCACCTCCGTCCAGTCGGAAAACAAGGAAAAGACGAGTGAATGGATGTGTGCGATCGTAAAGGGATATCCGCTCGTCATCAAAAACTCCGACAATCCGGAGCATGTATTCGGGATCCCGTTTGACAATCCGCTGTTCCATTGGTACACGAAAGAAGACCGGAATGAGCAGCTCACAAAATATATCCATGAGACTTATCAGGTTCCGGAATCCGAGATCAAAGAGGCAATCTGCTATGCCGACATGGCGGAGGATTCCTTCCACCAGGAGCTCTTAGCAGAAGGCGAACGGATCTTAAAACAGGTCACGGAGGAGAACCGCTACGCCGTGATCCTCGCCTCGAGACCGTATCAGAATGATCCGTTAGTGAACCACAACCTTCCGGAGATGTTCACGAGTCTCGGCATCCCGGTCCTCACCGCAGATGCCGTTCCGGGCGTCAACGACGTGGATCTCACCAACAGCCGCCTCGATGTCGTCAACAACTACCATGCGAGAATGCTCGGATCCGCTGTCATTGCCGCTGAAAATCCACACCTGGAATATGTCCAGATCGTAAGCTTCGGCTGCGGCCATGACGCCTACCTCTCCGATGAGATCATCCGCCTCATGAAACAGGTATCCGGGAAGATCCCGCTCGTCTTAAAGCTCGACGAGAGTGAGATCCAGGGACCGCTCCGGATCCGTGTCCGGTCCTTTATCGAGACAGTCCGGATGCAGAGAGAAAAGCACGAGGAAGCTCCGGTCCATGCCCTCACGGATCCGTACCCGGTAAAGTACGAGAAGAAAGACAGAAAAGAGCGCATCGTTCTGATCCCGAATACCTCCCACGCGTTCTGCCGCGTCATGTCGGCAGCGATGGAAAAACAGGGGCTCCGCGCGGAGCCGCTGCCGATCGGACGGGACGAGGCGATCCGTCTCGGCAAAAAATATGTCCACAATGACATCTGCTTCCCTGCCCAGATCGTGATCGGTGAAGCGCTCGCCGCTTTAAAGAGTGGAAAATACGATGGAAAAGATGTCGCGATCGCAACCGGAAAATATATCGGCGACTGCCGTCTGACGCATTACAGTGCACTTTTAAGAAAGGCGCTCGATGACGCAGGATTTTCCGATGTTCCGATCCTCACAAACGACGATGCGGATTTCCATAACCTCCATCCGGGATTCCGCTTAAATCTCCTCTCCGCGCTCCGGATCGCCTACGCGCTTCCGATGATCGATATTTTGGAGGAACTGCTCCGAAAGATCCGTCCTTATGAGCTTACAAAAGGAAGTGCCGATGCCGCCTTTGAGCAGGCGATGGACGCTGTGATCAACGGACTTTCCAGGCATGGCGTAAACGGCGCAAAACACGGCTTCGCAAAGGCGATCGGGATCATGAAACAGGTTCCGTATGACCGCTCTCATCCGAGACCGACCGTCCTGATCGTCGGGGAGTACCTCTTAAACTTCCACCCGGGTGCAAACCATGACATCGAGGCGTTTTTAGAGCAGAACGGCTTCGAGATCATCGAGGCGAGAATGTCCGATGTCATCCAGAAATCCTACTTCTATCGTGATATGCAGGTCCGTGAGTATCATTTACATAAGCAGCTCCAGGAAAAGCTCTGGTACCGGATGGCGGATCTCTTCTTTGATCTCGCCCACGATACGGCGGACAAGATTGCGAGTGCTCACCCGCTCTACGACCGCCCGGCGGTGCGCCTTCCGGAGCTCGTAAAGGAAAGTGATCCGATCATCCACCACACCTTCGATGCCGGAGAGGGCGTCCTGATCCCGGGAGAGATCCTGCACCATGCCGCCCACGGCTGCCGCGCCTTTGTGATCCTGCAGCCGTTCGGCTGTCTGCCGAACCACGTCGTCGGCCGCGGAATCTCCAAGCGCTTAAAGGAGCTCTACCCGGACGTCCAGATCCTTCCGCTCGACTACGATCCGGACGTCAGCTTCGCAAACATCGAAAACCGGCTTCAGATGCTGATTATGAATGCGAGGGAGCAGGACGCGGAAAAGAACGAGGCAACCATGTAATTTCATCAATGGATATCTGCGATCCGATTTGACTGCCTGCTGATTGCTTTTCGCAATCGAAGCAGGCAGCTTCTTTCGAAATTCATTGAAATACAAAAAGGGACCTGGCCATCATCTGATATGCCAAATCCCTTTTTCCTTTATTTGTAACTATTCAGCACCTTCTCACACCTACAGGAATCTCCCCACTGAGCTTTCCTTCGGATGCATAGTTTCTGTTATATTGTCACCACCGGATCCAGATCTTCCCGCTGTATTTCCAATTTCCATACAGCAGCCGTCCAAACAGAGCCAATGCTGTGAGCTCAAAAAAGCGGATCGTCAGGCGGTCGGAACCTGCAAATGTCGTGAGCAGAGTCAGGAATGCGACCAGTGCAAGATACAGGAGATTCATTCCTTGAAAACGGACAAACTGTTCTTTTTCCCGGATCCTGTCATCATTCCGGATCCGCTCATAAGAACGTCCTTTTCCTTTTAAAAGGCGCATTCCGAGTACCGCCCATTCGATCGTTAAAATACAGAGTACATATTTCGCCAGCATAGACATTCTTCCTTTCCATGAAAGTTCTCTGCAATTTTCTCTTCTATCCGTCCCATGAGTCTTCATGTTTTCTATGATCTTATTGTATCACATGCCAACGCAGCTGTCACTGTCTCCTTCTGCCTCTCTCCTGCCGTGTACAGTTGTGGCAGCAGATTTTGCCGATTCGGAATGCGAAGCATCGGCAAAATCAGGTGTTGTCCCTGATCGTTTGTCCTATTTCGATTGATAGAGCACTACATTTTTATTTTTTAACGTCTGTTTCACATCGATGACTCTCTGGTTCGCGCTGCCTTTCCAGTGCAGGGTCACATCTTTTTCTGCTTCCACGAACGGTCCGTCCACCAGGACATCCACGTTTTTCAGAAACGGAAGATCCCGGATGTCTTCCCACAGAAATCCTGTATACAGCCAGATCGTCTTTTCCGGGAACTTTTCGTGGATTTCTTCGATCAGATTTCCCACTTCTTTCCGGTTCTGCCAGTGAAGCGGATCACCGCCGGAGAATGTCACGCCGGAGATCCAGGATGGCGCCAGCGCCTCGAAAAGTTCCTGCTTTGCCTCCTCGTCAAACGGGAGTCCGCCTTTCACATCCCATGTCACCGGGTTCTGGCAGCCCGGACAGGCATGGCTGCAGCCAGCAAGCCATAAGACGGTGCGCAGGCCGTCGCCGTTTAACATGTCCTCTTTTGTAATGTTGTGGTAGCGCATGAGATCACCTCTTTTTTATTTTATATTTTCACGCAGTGCACATATTCTTGTTTTTATTTCATAAAAACAAGAATCTCTCGGGCGTCGCCCTATGTAAATTTTGCCAAACAAACCCTTATGCAAGCAAGCTTGCAACTATTGGTTTCTTTCTATTGATGCAGTGCACATATTCTTGTTTTTATTTCATAAAAACAAGAATCTCTCGGGTGTTCGCCCTATGTAAATTTTGCCAAACAAACCCTTATGCAAGCAAGCTTGCAACGCGTTTGTTTGACAAAATTTACGCACTGCTAACTGTTTCCATCACATCGATTTCCGCTCCGCGATCTCGGCCATCTTCGCATCATTCAGCCTCGTATCGCCCTTGACGCGGGAATAGCTCAGATATCCGTTCATACGGTCGATCTTTGTCAGGTTTTTGCTGCCGCAGACCGGACACACATCCATATTTAACTCCTCGTGTCCGCAGTCATCGCAGTAGGACAGCGACAGGTTCACGCCCTCATAGAATCCCATCTTCATCGCGCGGCGCACGAGGGAGCGGATCGCTTCTTTATTGTAGTCGATCGGATATTTCACGTACTGGATCTTTCCGCCGTTGGAGAGTTCCCAGAACCGGTATTCGAGGTTCTGCTTCTGGATCGGCGTGATATCTTCCGTCACATGGCAGTGGAAGCCATTGCTGACATACTCGCGGTCGGAGACATTCTCCACGATCCCGTATTTTTTCCGGAACTGCTTGACCTGAAGTCCACAGAGGTTTTCCGCCGGTGTCGCGTAGATCGCATAGAGATTTCCGTCCTCGTGTTTAAACTGCTCCACCTTCTCATTGATGTGTTTTAAGACCTCGATCGCAAACGCCCCGTCTTCCACCAGGGATTTTCCGTTGTACAGTCTCTGCAGCTCATTGAACGCTGTGATCCCGAAGGATGCCGTCGCCGTCTTAAGGAGTGGTTTGATCTTATCGTGAAGTCCTAAATGACCTCCGTAGAATCCGCCCTCACAGTACGCCAACGGGTTTGTGGACGCGCGCATCTCTCCAAGGTACGCGTAAGTCCGGATATGGATCTTCCGGATCAGCTCCAGATAATAATCCAGGACCTCGTAGAAATCCTTGCTCTCCTGTCGTGCCTTTGCAAGCATCATTGGAAGATGCAGGCTCACAACACCGATGTTGAAGCGGCCGACAAACACCGGAACATCATTCTCATCAGCCGGTTCCATGCCGCCCCGCTCATACCACGGAGAAAGGAACGCGCGGCAGCCCATCGGGCTGATGATCTTCCCGTATTTCTTGTACATGCCGGCGATATAACCTTCACCGGTCAGGGAGAGCCAGTCCGGATACATCGTCCTGGAAGAGCACTCGATCCCGGCCTCAAAAACGTCCTCAAGCTCTTTTCCCGGTCCGTGAAGGTTCTCATCATATAAGAACACAAGCTTCGGGAACAGGACCGGCTTCTTGTGGCCTTCTTTTCCCTGACCTTTCTTTCTCACATTGAGCATCGTGATCGTCGCCATCTTTGCGAACCGGCTTGTTCCGGTTCCTGCCGTCATCGTGATAAACGGATAGTCACCGCGGCTGGAGGAAACGGAGTTGAACTTGTACTCCCAGCCCTGGAAGCCCTGTTCCATCTCTCTCTGAACGTCGTTCCAGGCTATCTCCTTCGCTTTCTCCTCGTCGAGACCGAGGTCGATATATTTTTCGATATACTTTCCGTAGGATTTCTCGGCATACGGCGCCAGGATGTTCTCCACGCTCGGAACCGTAAAACCACCGTACTGCTGGCTCGCCGCACTTAAAACGATATCGCCGATGACGTCAAATGCGACATCCAGGGTCTTCGGCTCATTGTACCAGATATTTCCCATCTCGAAACCGCCGCTCAAGACCTCATTGACGTCAAACAGGCAGCAGTTCATCGTATCGCGTCGCGCTGACATATCGTGGATATAGATATATCCGTCCCGGCATGCCTGAAGCTCCTCGACGGTCATAAAGAACTTCTGGTATAAAGATTTATTCAACTCATTGAAGATCAGGCTGCGCTTCGTGGAGACGAGAGCACTGTCCGTATTGCTGTTCTCCTTGTCGCCGATGTACATGATGGACTGGCTCTTTTTGTAGACTTCATCGAGCATCTGGACGAAATCCTGCTTATAGTTGCGGTAATCGCGGTAGCTCTTCGCGACCACCGGGTTGACGCGCTCCAAAGCGCCCTCGACGATGTTGTGCATCTGGGCGATCGGGACTTCCGCCTCATCCAGGTCCTCCGCTTTTTCTTCCACAAATTCACAGATAAACTTACTCTCGGCCTTCGAGAAGTTAATCATCGCGCGGTTTGCAGACTTATTTACCGCTGCCAGGACTTTCTGAACATTAAACTCCTCTTTCGTCCCGTCTTTTTTGACTACTTTGATCTCACTGCATTTCATGATATGGAATCCTCCCCGTAAGCCTCGTTGTTTTCTATCTCTTTCTCGTTCTCATTCTCATCTGCATCTTCTTCCGGATCTTCGTCATCATCCAGCAGATGACCTTCCTCATCGATCCTCAGGTTCAGCTCTTCCTCAACCTCACTCCGGATCTCTTCTCTTTGCTCCACATTCATCTCCGGGAGCTGTTCCGTGGATCCGACGCCGAAACGACGCAGGAATTCCTCGGTCGTCGCAAAAAGTGCCGGGCGGCCCGGCGCATCCAGGCGGCCCGCCTCATAGACGAGATCGTATTCCACAAGCCGGTTGACCGCATGGTCCGATTTTACCCCACGGATCTTCTCGATATCGGCCTTGGTGACCGGCTGCTTGTAGGCGATGATCGCCAACGTCTCCATCACCACATCCGACAGGATCTGCTTTTTCGGCGTTGCCGCGACACGGATCAGATTTTCATAATAATCCACACGGCTGCACATCTGGTAGCTGTCATCCAGCCGCACGATCTGCATGCCAGCTTTTCTCTTGTCATATTTTTCCTTCAGGCGCTCCACGGCCTGGATGGCCGTCTCCTCATCCGATTCCAATGCCGCCGCAAGCTGGCGGATCTCCACAGACTGCCCCATGGTAAACAGCACGGACTCCACAACGGACTCCTGTGTTTTCAGGTTTTCCACTCTCATTCAAATTCCTCCACGATCGTATCATCCCATGTTTTCCTGCGCTCAGCGCATTCGCCCGCCTGTCACCGTTTACACTCGTATATCCCAGCAGCAGACTTTTCCGCAGTCCTACTGAACAGTCGTGACGACGATTTCATTGTCATCTTGTTCCCCGCCTTCCGGCTCCAGAGATTCTATGTACATGTCGTCAAACAGATGTTCCTGCGTCAGATGGATCTTTCCCACCTTCATGAGCTCCAACAGTGCAAGGAACGTCACAACGACCTCCGTCTTATCTCTCTGTTTTTCCAGCATCTGGCGGAAACTGAACTTCCGGTGTTTTCTCGCATAGCCGAGAACCGAAGTGATCTTGTCCTCCAGGCTCACCGGCTCCTTTTTGATCGTTCCGAACGTGCTGCGGACCGGATCAATCTTGTCCTGCTGCCGCTTCATGACCGCCTCAAAGATCTTCTGAAGCTTTGTGAGCGTCACACCGTCCAGGAGTTTATCGAGATCCACCGGCTCCTCGTATTCCTTCACCTCCGGCGGGATCGTCGGATCTTTGTAGAACACACGGTCCGCCCCGGTCTCCAGATCCTTCAGCTCCTCCGACATCAGCCGGAATTTCTTATATTCCAGGAGGCGCATCACAAGTTCCGCTCTCGGATCTTCCTCCTCACCTTCCTCATTTACTTCTTTCGGCAGCAGCATCCGCGCCTTGATATCGAGAAGTGTCGCCGCCATCACCAGGAACTCGCTGACCACATCCAGGTCTTCCTCATCCATCTTCCGAACGTACTCCATGTACTGGTCCGTGATCTCGGTGATCGGGATATCATAGATATTCACTTTGTTTTTTTCGATCAGATGAAGAAGAAGATCCAGCGGACCTTCAAACTTTTCCAGTTTGTACGATAATTCCATATACACCTCATGTTTTCAGATATCAGATGCCTTTGTGTTGCTTTGAACCGCAAAAAAGAATGTGCCATGGCACACTCTTTCCTTACGGTACATGGAAATCAGCTTTTTTCGCTCTTTCCATCCTCCAAACCACAGAGCCGTATCACAACCACCTGCGGTTTATCATTTAACCGGATATTGATCGAATGGGTTCCAAGTCCCCGTCCGACGATCATCCGGCTCCTCTCTCCCCATCTTCCGGGAAGTTCAAACTCACCCGCACAGCGCGGATAAAAAAACTGATACTGAGGGGTCATGACTCCGCCGAGGACCGGAAGCCGGATCGTGCCGCCGTGAAAATGTCCGGAGAGCGTAAGATCCGCTCCCCAGGCCGCATACTCCTCAAAAAACAGAGGAGAATGTGCGAGAAGAAGATTGAATCTTCCCGGATCCGGCTCTCCCAGGGCATCCTTCAAGAGGTTTTCCGGGATCTCTCCCGACCTTGGCAGGTAAGCGCTCTTCGGGAGGTCGAGACCATAGATCCTGATCTCTCCGTCGAGATCCGCAGAACCGTTCGCGAGATAACGGATCCCGGCATTTTCCAGGGCAGCCTGGTAATTCTCATATGCTGCACCGTAAATGTCAGACTTCCAGACCATCCGGCACTCATGGTTTCCATTTCCGCAGTATACCGGAAATTCTTTTGCAAGCTCCGTCAGAAGCTTTCTCGGAATCTCCACATCAGAATTTCCTTTTTTTGCAACCATCCCGTCCCCGCCGGATAAAACGGCATCCGGCTTCACCTTCCGGACCGCATCCAGCAGCCGGCAGTTCTGATCACCGAACTCCTTATTGTGGAGGTCTGTCAGAAAGACGATCGTTTTTTCCGGACCGTGGATCTTTTCCGAGACGATCCGGTATTCTTCCGTAACAAGGCAGTCCCGCTCATACCGGGAACGCGCCAGGCAGCCGGCCCCAAAAGCGATGGCGCCGGCAGCCAGAAACACTGCGGTCTCCAAATCGGATTATTCCTCCTCAAATACGCGGATCCCGCGCTCAACAACGCCTGCAAATGCCTGCGCATAGCTCTTGTACTCCGGATGTTTCGCAATGATCTTGTCCATCACGTCTTTTATCTCGCCGCTGATGATAACGGTGCATCCTGCTGCCTTCTTGTTGGTGGAACGATTCTCGTACATATCCTGCATTACTTTTACTCTTTCTTTCATGATAAAGCACTCCTCTTATTCTTTATTATTTTCAGAAATCACTGCCGTTTTCTCTTATGCGTGATATTCGCCGCTGCACACGGCAGCGTATATTTTTTACTGTACCCAGGCACCATCCGCGCCGACTTTATACTTGTTGTCGATCGTCGTATTTCTCACGATCTTGCCGTCTGCACCGAGATAGAACCACTTGCCGGAATCCTGTCTCCAGGCATTCTTCGCCATCGTCCCGTTGGACTCAAAATAGTACCAGTCAGTTCCGAACATCTTCCATCCGGTCACCATCTTTCCGTCCGGGTCGAAGCCGAAATCAGCGGCATCGATCGTATAGATCGTTCCGACAGCCTTTGTTCCATCAGCGAATTCATATCTCCAGCTTCCGTTGTCCTGAACCCACTTTCCCGCAGTCTCCTGCTTCGCAGTCGTTGTCGTTGTCGTGCTGTTTCCGGTCGTATTGCCTTTCTCTGTATTGACATACTGATATCCGTAGTCCAGCATTTTCTTTGTATCTGCATAGTGGGTGCTCTTGGATTTTAAGATCACTGCGACCATGCGGACACCGTCCTTCTCAACACAGGTCACAAGAGTGTTTCCTGCCTTGGAAGTATATCCCGTCTTTCCGCCGACGATTCCTGCATAGTATCTGGAATCATTCGGATAGAGCATCTTGTGGCCCGGAGTGATCGTTCTCGCGGCAGCAGCCTTTGTTGCCGGGAACTTGTAGCTCAATGTGGAATCGATCTGGCAGAGCGTCTGATTCGCAAATGCGGCAGCTGCGATCTTTGCCATATCACGGCATGTCGTGTACTGCTGGTCAGAGTTTAAACCGTTCGGATTCACAAAATGAGTGTTCGTGCAGCCAAGCTCCTTTGCTTTCGCGTTCATCAGATCTGCGAATGCGGAAATGCTGCCGGAGACATGCTCGGCAAGTCCGTTTGCAACCTCATTGGCGGATTTTAAGAGAAGTCCGTAGAGGCAGTCTTTTACAGATACCTGGTCTCCTTCCACAAGTCCGATCTTCACCGCACCGGACTCCAGATTTGTGACAGCCGTCTTTGAAAACGTCACCTTGTCGTCCAGTTTCGATTTCTCCAGCACAAGGAGCGCTGTCATGAGCTTTGTGGTGCTGGCCGGGGCGAGTTTCTCATCGGCATTCTTCTCGAAGAGAACTCTTCCGTTCGTCACATCATAGAGGATTCCCGCCTCCGATGTGATCTCCGGCTTTGTGATGGCATCTGCAGCCGCTTTTGCCGCTGCGCTCACCTGGCTCTGGGTGTTTCCACTGTTTGTATTGTTTGATGTACTGTTCTCATATCCCGGACCGCCCTCGTTTCCAGCCTGTGTCCCCGCTGTTGTCGTCTGAGTATTCTGGCTGGTCGTCTGTTTATCGCTGTCACGGATGATCGTAGCCGCCTGCACCGGCTGCGCCGCGAAGATCGCGCACGCAAGTGCAAACGGGATAATTCTGTTCATTTTTCTCATGTCTTTTTCCTCTTTTTCCGGTATATTTTCGCAAAGATGCCGCTGTTCACGCATTTTACCATGCGCAGACCTGCTGAAAAGTCACCTTTCCTCTCTCTATGCTAACATAGATCCACCGAAAAAACTTTGAATTTTTCTGTCGATTTTCTTATGTCATTGGCATTTCGTTACAGATCACGCACTGCCTGTCCGCACACTGCAGCAGGATCCTGCTGCAGGAAAGCAGCTATACATCCTCGTCCAGCATCCGGATCAGGTCTTCCCTTGTGATGCTGCTGAGTGCTCTGGTTCCCTCCGTCACCACAGTGTCCGCGAGATCCCGCTTCATCTCCTGAAGCTTCAGGATGTTCTCCTCGATCGTATGTTTTGTGATGAGTTTGAATACGGAGACCTGATTTTCCTGACCGATCCTGTGGGCACGGTCTGTCGCCTGGTTCTGCGCCGCCACATTCCACCACGGATCGTAATGGATCACCACATCCGCAGCTGTCAGGTTTAATCCTGTTCCGCCTGCCTTCAGGGAAATCAGGAACACCATCACATCGTCCTTCTGGAAAGAAGATGCCATCTGCATGCGGTCCCGCTTCGGTGTCGAACCGGTGAGCAGGTAGAACGGGATCTTCTCCTTTTTCAGACGCTTTGCGATGATCTCGAGCATCGACGTGAACTGTGAGAATAAGAGGATCTTATGACCTGCCGATGTCCCGTTCAAGAGCAGTTCCATGCAGGTGTCAAGCTTCGCAGAGCCGCCTTTATATCCCTCAAAACACAGGGACGGCTCACAGCAGATCTGGCGCAGACGCATGAGTTCCGCGAGGATCTGCATCCTCTCTTTTCCGTAGTCACCGTCGGTTCCCTCCATCAGCTGTTCCTTTAAGGAGGCGGCTGCCGCCGTGTAGAGATCCTTCTGCTCGCCTTCCATGTTGGAATACAGGACCGTCTCAAGCTTATCCGGAAGCTCCTTTAAGACGTCTTTCTTTAATCTTCTCAGGATAAACGGACCTGTGAGCTTCTTTAACTGAGCCAGGGCATTCGGATCCTGGTCTCTCACGATCGGCATCTCAAACGCCCGCTTAAATTTCTGCGAGGTGAATAAAAATCCCGGCATCAGGAAATCAAAGATACTCCACAACTCTCCGAGATGGTTCTCGATCGGCGTTCCCGTCAAAGCAAAGCGTGTTCTTGCCGGAACAGCCTTTACAGACTTCGCCGCCTGTGTGGAGGAATTCTTGATATACTGCGCCTCATCGATGATCTCAAAGCGGAACTCCTTTTCATGATACCAGAGAATATCGCGCTTTAAAAGGTCGTAGGAGGTGATGATCACATCCGGCTTTTCTGTCTCGTAAGCTGCGAACATCTCCTCGCGCTCGGCCTGGTTTCCCGCCGCCGTCATGATCTTAAGTTCCGGTGCAAACTGGGCAAACTCATTTTCCCAGTTGTATACAAGGGACGCCGGGCACACGACAAGAGAAACTCCGCCGTTTTTCGCCTTCTCATCGAGCAGGAGGGCGATGACCTGGATCGTCTTTCCAAGACCCATCTCATCTGCGAGAATTCCACCGAAACCATATGCATCCAGGCTCTTTAACCACCGGTATCCGACTTTCTGGTAACTGCGGAGCGTTGAAGCGAGGCGCTCCGGGATCTCATAATCGCTGTCTTCCACGTCTTTCATGCCGCGGACCACCGCCTTGAACAGCTGGTCCCGGTAGACGCTGACACTCTTATCCTCTTTTAACGCCGCATCTAGGAACATGGCGCGGTACGCCGGAAGTTTGATCGTCTCGGAACCAACCAGCTCCTTCGAGACACCCAGCTGTTCCGCGATCTTTGCCACCGTGAGAAGTCCGCCGTCCCCGAGTGTCAGGAAGTCGCCGTTCTTCATCCGGTAGAAGCTCTTTTTCTTCCCGTAAGCCGCAAGGACCGCCGCCAGCTCTTCCCTCGGAAGTGCCCCGGTATCCACCTCAAGCTCCAGCCATCTTCCAAGCGTTCTCACCTGGACAGATGTGCTCACCGGCGGGAGAACGCGGATCTTCTTGAAGGACTCGGACACGAACACGTCACCCGTGTCCATGAACTTCTTCATTCCCTCAGAGATCAGACGATATACCGCCTCGTCATCATTTTTGATCACAAGGTTTCCGGAACCGTCCTCCGTATATTTAAAGTAGGTAGTGATCAGCTGGCTCACCTTGAACTCTCCCGGAACATCCCGGCAAATCTCTTTCGGAACATTCTCATCTGCCAACGGATGGAAGGAAAAATCTCCATATGCAAGCTCCGGGCGCAGATTGACCGTCCCGACAGCGTCACTGTCAAAATAGAACGAGGCTTTCAACTCTTTCGGGCGGTAGCTCTCAAGATCCACGCCTTCTGAGCGGATCAGTCCGAAGGATTCCAGCTTTCTCAGAACACGCTCGTAAAAGAGCGGCATATCCCGGTCGTTGACTGAGACCTCGTTCTCCGCGTCCAGTCCCATGACCATGTATTCCATAAATACGGTCAGGCACTCCGTGTAGTCCGCATCACAGCAGTAGATTGCCTCCTGATCTGCGATAAACAGGGATTTTTCACCGGAAAAGGCCATGATATCCTTGTCCACGGTGACTTTGATGCCGTCTCTTCCCTCTTTTTTCACTACCGCGGTAAAGACCGGATTTTCCCTTTTTACTGTGAGCATCCGTTTTTTCTTCCGGTAGTCCTCGCACTCGATGGTCTGACCTTCCATGATCGCTAAGAAGCGCTCTCTCCCGGCTTTTCCGAGGATCAGCTCCTTTAACGCCGGCTCCGCCTCCATGGAAAATCTTCCGCTTCCGCGGTACTGTTCCCGGAAAAATCCGACACGCTCCATGATGAGAAGCGCCAGCGCACGGCTCTCCTCATCAAAAGCCTGGAGACTGTGGTGGAAAGCCAGTCCTTTTCCGTACTGGACAAGACTCATGTTTTCCATTGCTTTCGCGAAGGCGGTCAGATCCTTCACCGGGTACTGTTTCTCCCGTCCCACCGTGAAGCGGACCTTCACCTGTTCCCGCGAGATCGCGACGATCGGGACCAGACGGTAATGTCCTTCCTCGGAGGCCCCCATGATCCGGCTCACCTCACGGTTTGTGTATTCCCGGACCATAAAGCGGACCTTCTGTGAAGTGGAGACCGGATGTTTTGACTCTCTGCTCTCCCTGCGGATCCACTCCGCGAGCAGGGCATGGGCATGCGGGCACATCGGGATCCCGTCCGGTCCCTGTGTGCAGGAGACTCCGCAAAATCCAAGATTTCTTCCTGTTTTACTGATATGCGAACAAGAGTAGTCAAAATTCTGACTACCCTTGCGCAGGATACGGACACGGTATTCATCTTCCCCGTCCATGACGGTTCCTCTGATCTCTGTTTCGCCTTTCCAGAAGGTTTCGGCGGTAAGCTCCGTTACTTCCATATCGATTTGTCCCCCAGGTTTTTTAATAAAATATCCTACGAAACCAGATTGTTCCGCGCTTCGCGCTCCCACAATCTCAACATACATTCGCAATCCGGCCTGTCGGCCTACTTGCTCATGTATGTTTGCCCGTCAAATGTCTGCACATCCGGGCAAGCAAGCTTTCCCTTGGCGTCTCGCAAGGGTATGAAATGAGATCGCTCCGCGCTTCGCGCTCCCACGATCTCAAACTTCATTCGCAATCCGGCCTCACGGCCTACTTGCTCATGAAGTTTTACCTGTCAAATGTCTGTGCATCTTGGGAAGCAAGCTTCCCAATCTGTACAGCCGCTTGACAGGTTATTTCATCACATCCGTTCCGGCGCGTCAAATCCCAGGACGTTGATGCAGGTCATAAGAACATTGCGGGTTAATGTAACAAGGCTGATATATCCGGCCTGTTTCTTCTTATCTTCCTCGGCGATGATCTTTGTCTCGTGATAGAAGTGGTTTAATGCGTTGGAGAGCTCGTAGATGTAAGCACAGATCTTATGCGGTGCAAGCTCCTCAAAACAGGTGAGCATCACGTCACTGTATCTGGAGAGTGCAAGCATTAAGGTCTTCTCCGGCTCTGCGGACGGCGGAAGGATCTCGCCGTTCTCTGTATTTTCACAGGTATCCTGATATTTCTTTAAGATCGAATTGATTCGCGCGATCGTGTACAGGATATACGGACCTGTATTTCCCTCGAAAGAAGTAAACCGGTCGATATCGAAGACATAATCCTTTGTCGCCTGGTTGGAGAGATCCCCGTATTTTAAAGCGGCAAGACCAACGATCTCAGCTGTCTTCTTCGCCTCATCCTCGGAGACGGTACGGTTTTCCATAATACGGTTGTAAGCAGCCTCATCGATATCCGCGATCAGGTTCTCCAGACGCATAACGCCGCCCTCTCTCGTCTTAAACGGCTTTCCGTCCTTTCCGTTCATCGTTCCGAAACCGACGAAATCCATCTTCCGGTCTGCCGGAACGATCCCCGCCTTCTTCGCAACACGGAACACCTGGGTAAAATGAAGCTCCTGGCGCTTGTCCACAACATAGATGTAGTGATCCGGCTTGAAATCTTCCTCTCTCTCAACGATCGTTGCAAGGTCAGAAGTCGCATAGAGAGCGGCTCCGTCGGATTTTCTCACGATACACGGCGGAAGCTCCTTCGTATCGGTCGGCTCCGCGATATCGACAACAAGAGCACCCTGGCTCTCGTAAGCAAGTCCCTTATCCTGAAGATCCTTGATCAGTCCCGGGATATACGGCTGCGCGTCGCTCTCCCCTTTCCAGAGATCAAAATCAACATCGAGATTTGCATAGTTTCTCTTCAAATCCTTTAAAGACACATTCATGATGTGCTTCCAGATCGCACGATACGGCGCATATCCACTCTGAAGCTTGAAAGTTGCCTCCTGCGCACGCTCCTTGAACGCCTCATCCACCTTGGACTTTCCGCTCGCCGCCGGGTAGATCTCCTCAAGCTCAGAGATCGTAAACGGTGCCTCCTCCGGATACTCCCCTGTAAAATTCGGATCAAAATACGGAAGCTCCGGCTTTCTGTCCTTTAACTCCTCGATGATAAGTCCCATCTGAAGCCCCCAGTCACCGAGATGAACATCACCGATCACCTTGTGGCCGACAAAACGTCCCATGCGCTTTAACGCCTCACCGATCACCGCAGAACGAAGATGACCGACATGAAGCGGTTTCGCAACATTCGCTCCGCCATAGTCGATAATGATCGTCTCCGGATTCTCGACCTCATCCATACCAAGCTTCTTCGCATCCTTCATTCCGTTCATATAGTCAGAAAGAAAAGAAGCATCTACCTTTAAATTGATGAATCCCGGCATAACGGCATTCACCTCTTCAAACACCTTGCTGTCCTTTAACTGCTCCACGACACCGTTCGCGATATCGATCGGTTTCTTTTTATATGTCTTTGCAGCTGCCATCGCACCATTGCACTGATACTCGCAAAGGTCCGGGCGGTTAGACAACGTCACTTTCGCAAAATTCTCGTCATAACCATTCGCCGCAAAAGCTTTTCTCATCTCATCCGTGATGATATCCAGAATCTTTTTCATCTGATCTTCTCCTTTATTAGCGTGCGAGTCTGCGATCATCCCATTCGCCGCACCAAAACAGCCAAACAATACCGCAGACTGATACAGTAACTATCATTATACCGTATCACGGTAGAAAAATCCATACTTCTGCACACTTTTTTGCACAATCCGCGCCGAGCGCAGCAACGGCGCACTCCTTGCGCCTGCAGCGGAGAGCTTCCGGTCAGGAGTGCATGAATACGGGAAAGGATCCCACCGCACTCCTGACCGGAAGCTCTCCGCCCCGCTCTCGCCAATTTCTTCCTCCCGCAAAAACAAACTGCCCGGATTCCAAAGAACCCAGGCAGTCAAACTTGTATCACGCTCTGATCTCTTACTTCCCGATCACACTCGTCGCAAAATTCACCGACGCCATCGCATCCTTGCAATACGCATCCGCCCCGATCGCATCCGCATACTCCTGCGTCAGAACCGCACCTCCGACCATGACCTTCACCCAGGGCGCATCCTTCCTCAGCGCCTTGATCGTCTCCTCCATCGACGGAACCGTTGTCGTCATAAGAGCACTGAGTCCGACCACCGGCACATGCTCCCTGATCGCCTCTTCCACGACCGTCTCCGGCGGAACATCTCTTCCAAGATCGATCACATCAAAACTATAATTTTCCAGAAGGACCTTCACGATATTCTTCCCAATATCATGGATATCCCCCTTCACCGTCGCCAGGATCACCTTTCCCTTCTTCTCCTGAACCTCTCCGCTCGCCTCCATGGACTCCTTCACGACAGCAAACGCCGCCTTCGCAGCCTCCGCACTCATCAGAAGCTGCGGAAGGAACACCGTTCCGGCCTCGAATCCCTTTCCGACCTCGTCGAGAGCCGGGATCATGTCCGTGTTGATGAGTTCGAGCGCATCCGTATCCTTCAGGGCAAGTCTCGCCGCATCAGACGCCGCCTGGGACATTCCCTTTATGATACTCTTCTTTAACGCAGAGCCCGTATCCGCTGCTCCTGCCCCGGATGCAGTTCCGGAACCTGCCGCACTTCCGGTGCCCGCAGTCCCGCTCACGCCTGCCGCCTGGTTCACAGCCGCTGCCTTTAAGATCTCCTTCTGTCTCTTTTTCTCCGCTTCCTTCGGACCGTAGATCCCCACATATCCCGCACAGTTCTCATCCTGCGCCGTCAGCACCAGGAAACTGTCGTAAACCTGCATCATCGCTTCCAGATTCGGGTTCACGATCCCTGCAGAAAGCCCATTCTGCATTGCGAGAAGGAAAAATGACGCATTGATATTTTCGCGCATCGGAAGTCCGAATGACACGTTGGAAACGCCGAGAACCGTCTTTCCGCCCAGCTCGTCCCGGACTCTCCGCACAGTTTCCAGGGTTGTAAGCGCCCCGTTCTTATCGGAGCTAACCGCCATGCAGAGGCAGTCCACGAGAATGTCCTTCTTCGGGATCCCGTAGGATGCCGCCGTCTCGTAGATCTTCTTCGCGACCGCAATTCTTCCGTCCGCAGTCTCCGGGATCCCGTCCTCATCGAGTGCCAGGGCAACGACAACACCGCCGTAATGCTTTACGAGCGGGAAGATCTGTTCCATGACCTCTTTCTTTCCGTTTACCGAGTTGATCAGCGGTTTTCCGTTGTAGATCCTGAGCGCCCGCTCCATCGCCACCGGATCGGAAGTATCGATCTGCAGCGGCAGGTCCAGGACACCCTGAAGTTCCTTCACGACATCCACCATCATCTGTGGTTCATCGATCCCCGGAAGTCCCACGTTGACGTCGAGAACATCGGCGCGGCTCTCCTGCTGGGCAACACCCATGGAGAGGATGTATGTCAGGTCCTTATCCTTTAATGCCTGCTTGAATTTCGGCTTTCCGGTCGGATTGATCCGCTCTCCGATCAGGATCGGGCGGCCGCCGAACGTCACCGCATGGGAGTAGGAGGAGATCACGGTCCGTCCTTTATCTGTGATCTCACAGACCGGGATCGCGTCGCAGACAAGTTTTGTCTTGTGAATGTGCTCCGGCGTCGTTCCGCAGCAGCCTCCGAGGACCGTCGCCCCGTTCCGTGCCATCTCCTTCATCGCCTCGGCAAACTCGTCCGCATTGATATCGTAGACAGTCTTTCCGCCCTCACTTCTCGGGAGTCCTGCGTTCGGGTTTACAAGGATCGGTGTGGAGGAAACACGTACCATATCTTTTAAAAACGGAAGAAGCTGGATCGGTCCAAGTCCGCAGTTTAATCCGATCACATCGGCGCCGAGGCCTTCCAAAAGCGCCGTCACGGACTCCACATTTCCCCCGGTCAGCATTTTTCCCTTTTCATCGAGGGTGATCGTCGCAAAGACCGGGAGATTGCTGTTTTCTTTTGCTGCCAGGACTGCCGCCTTTAACTCGTAGCCGTCTCCCATCGTCTCGATGATCACAAGGTCGGCTCCCGCCTCTTTTCCGGCGATGACCACCTCTTTATACGCCTCATAGGCATCCTCAAACTCGAGATCACCGTACGGCTTTAAGAGCTTTCCGGTCGGTCCCATGTCGAGCGCCGCGTATCCGTGTCCGCAGGCTTTGATCGCGCGCTTCGCATTTCCCACCGCTGCCGCAACGATCTCCTGCACCGAATATCCGTCCTCGGCCTTGAATTTAAAATGGTTCGCACCGAAGGTATTGGTCGTCACCACATCAGAGCCTGCTTCCAGGTATTCCCTGTGGATCTCCTCGATGATCTCCGGTTTGGAAAGATTCCATGTCTCCGGAAGTTCCCCGGGCTGCAGTCCTCTCGCCTGCAGAAGACTTCCCATTCCTCCGTCAAAATAAATTCGTCTCTCTTTCATCAGTTCCAGAATATTCATGGTTCTCTCCTATCGTCCCTGATCCGGATCCTGACCGGATCAGCTCGTAATTTTCCATCATTTTTTATTTTCTGTATCTCAGTCCTGACATCTCCGGAACGCGCAGTCCTTTTTCCCGCACGCTTCACATCCTTCGATCGTACATGCTGCCGGTGTCCTGCTCACACCGATCACCGCCGTCACCGATTTTGACGGCATCATAAGATATCCCTCTGTCAGAGTGATCCCGATCCTTTTTCCCGCCTCCAGGCCGTCAAGGATCTCTTTTTGCGCCGACAGCGGAAAATCTCCGTATCCCGGCGAAAATCTCGGTCTGAGATAGAGGCCTTTTTCCAGATATTCCTTTTTCCACCCGGCATTCAGCTCATTGCAATAAGCTTCCACCATCGCAGCGGCGGCAGCCTGCATGACCACCGCTTTTGCCACGGAAAGTTTCCCGTACCTGGCCAGAAGTCTGTCCACCTGTGCACCGACAGTGACCGCCATCACCAGCACGGAATCACAGCCAGCCAGGTTCTTTCTTAAATTTTCACTCTTCACCCGAAAACATCCGCCATTGATCGTCCCATCATCTTCCATGATCAGCGGATACTCCCGGATCAGATGTCTGAAATCTGCCGCACTCTCTGCTTCCCGGATACATTCCTCTAAAAGCCGCTCCGTCTCCGGATCCGGTTCATGTTTTCCAAGCCCCAGATAGCGGAGCGCTTCTTTTCTGTCTGTCTGCATTTTCTGATCGGTTCCTTCACTGTTTTTTCATATTTCCTGGATCTTCTCTGCACTGTTTCCGAGGATCTTTTCCGGTTTTGAACGAGTTTCTTCCTTATTATAATAGACCATATAACCGGCAGTTAAGTCACTTATAACTACAGGTTAATCTATTGTTTCCGTTATAATCTGCCTTTTATCCGTTCTTTTTCGGATGCTTATCAGCATACCACCTGGTATCTGCCCTCGTCCAATATATTCGCTATGTGCCTGGCTATAGGTTTTTCCTATTGCTATTTTGATCCGTCACATTCCCTCAAATTTCCGGATCTCCTCCAGATATTTCTGTCCCAACGGGCTTAGCGCGATTCCTTTTCTCTTCAGATATCCGATCGTCATGACCTCATCCGACTTTAACTTGACGGCAAGGTAATCCGATCCGTTCAGATTGTCGCAGAGGATCCCGGAACAAAGCGTATATCCGTTTAAGCCCACCATCAGGTTTAACAGGGTCGCACGGTCATTTGCACGGATCAGCCGTTTATAGCTGTAGGTGCTGAGGACTTCTTCGGCAAAATAGAAGGAATTATAATTTCCCTGTTCAAAGGAGAGACACGGATATTCCTGAAGTTCCTCGATCGTGATCTCGTCCTGACCGGCCAGCGGATGACCTTTCCAGAGATAGACATAGATCCCGCAGTCCATCAGCGGACAGAATTCCAGATCTGACTCATCAAACAGCTTCGTGAGGACTTTCCGGTTAAAGTCATTTAAATAAAGAATACCGATCTCACTGCGGAATGTCTTCACATCCTCGATGACCTCGTAAGTCTTTTCCTCCCGCACCGCAAATTCGTATTCATCCATGCCGAACTGCTTGACCATCTCAATGAACGCATTCACCGCGAACGTATAATGCTGCATGGAAACGCCGAATTTTTTCTTCACGTTCTTCTTTTCGATATAGCGGGACTCCATCAGCTTATACTGTTCCGTGACCTGCCTGGCATAGCCCAGGAACTCCTGTCCTTCCGGGGTCAGGACAACGCCGCGGTTGCTTCTCTTAAAAAGCTCCGTTCCGATCTCATGTTCCAGCTCCTTTAACGCCAGTGAGAGACTCGGCTGGGAAATAAACAGGAGCTTCGCCGCTTCGTTCATGGAACCGGTGTCTGCGATCGTGATCACATATTTTAACTGCGTAAGCGTCATAATACTCTCCTTTCCGGCCGGTTCGGATGGCCAGGATCTTCGTTCGCCCAGTTACTCAGATTTTACCGATTCCCGCGCATTTTGTCAATCACAGAGACACATCGTCTGACACGTCCGCTATTTTTTACGGACAGAATATTTCCAAACGGAAGCTGCGGATTCTGCCGCTTTGAAATGCAGAATACCGGCTTCTTTCCGTCCAGTAAAACAAGCCTTGTTTTATTCCGCAGCTCAGAATAAATCCAGCGTTTTTCTCCCCAAAATGCTATAAACCCGTAAAAAACACGTGTTTTTCCCCGTTAAAATTTTAATTAGCTTGACATTCTGAAGTAAACTCCCTATAATTCAAAATAATCTTTAACCGTTCCACTTCAAATTGACAAAGCAGTGAATGGTTATCATGATAACAAGTTCCAGAGGAGGAAACATTATGAAAAAAAGATTTTTAAGCCTTGGCCTTGCAATGGCAATGGCAGCATCTTTAACAGCATGTGGAAGCTCTTCTTCCACAACAGAAACAACAACAGCTGCAGCAGCTGACGCGACAACAGCCGCTGCCGGAGAGAGCACAGCAGCTTCCGGTGAAGTATTCAAGATCGGTGGTATCGGCCCGGTTACAGGTGCAGCTGCCGTATACGGTCTCGCAGTTAAGAACGGCGCACAGATCGCAGTTGATGAGATCAATGCTGACGGCGGCATCAACGGCTACCAGATCGATTTCCAGTTCCAGGATGATGAGCATGACGCAGAAAAATCCGTCAACGCTTACAACACCTTAAAAGACTGGGGCATGCAGATGCTCATGGGTACTGTAACATCCGCTCCGTGCGTAGCAGTCGCTGACAAGACAATGGCTGACAATATGTTCCAGATCACACCGTCCGGTTCTTCCGTTGAGTGTGCACAGAACCCGAATGTATTCCGCGTATGCTTCTCTGACCCGGATCAGGGTGCTGCATCCGCAACCTACATTGCCGAGAACAAGCTTGCTGATAAGATCGCAGTGATCTACGACAGCTCCGATGTATATTCCAGCGGTATCTACGAGAGGTTCGCTTCCGAGGCTGCAAACCATGGTCTTGATATCGTTGCTGCTGAGGCATTCACAGCTGATTCCAACAAGGACTTCTCCACACAGCTTCAGAAAGCAAAGGATGCAGGCGCTGACCTTGTATTCCTTCCGATCTACTACACAGAGGCATCCCTGATCCTCAACCAGGCAAACACTATGGGTTACGCTCCGAAATTCTTCGGATGTGACGGTATGGACGGTATCCTTCAGGTTGACAACTTCGATACAAAGCTTGCTGAGGGCTTAATGCTCTTAACACCGTTCGCAGCAGATGCTGACGACGAGCTCACACAGAAGTTCGTAACTGCTTACAAAGAGAAATACGGCGAGACACCGATCCAGTTCGCTGCTGATGCATACGATGCGATCTATGCGATCAAAGCTGCTGCTGAGGAAGCTGGCATCACACCGGAGACTTCTGTAAGCGATACATGCGACAAGATGAAAGAAGCAATGTTAAAGATCACTGTAAACGGTCTTACAGGTGAGAACATGACATGGACAGAAGACGGCGAGCCGCACAAGGCACCGAAGGCTGTCAAGGTTGTAGACGGCGCTTACCAGGCGATGTAATCAGACATGAAAGAATGACGTTACCGGACACATCATGTGAACCGTAACAATGACAGAATTAAGAGGATTGTCGCTTCGGCAATCCTCTTGTTTCTTTCAGGGTCTTATGGTATTATGAACATAAAATTTGCTGTCGGGGGCAAAAATCCGTCAGCAGGATCCCGCCCGCAACTGTCCATCCGGTCTGTACGTTCCTATTATAGACCGCAAGAACCGGCGAAAACCCGCCGGAAAAGATACCGAGGTGTAAAAGTTATGATGGGTTTTATCAACTATTTAATCAATGGAATCAGCCTTGGCAGTGTCTACGCGATCATCGCACTCGGATACACCATGGTCTACGGAATTGCCAAAATGCTGAACTTCGCCCATGGAGATATCATCATGGTCGGAAGCTATACCGTATTTATCACAACGCGCTACCTGGGAATGCCGACTTTCTTAAGCGTGCTCCTGGCCGTTGTCGTGTGCACGCTCCTCGGTATCGTCATCGAGCGCGTTGCCTACAAACCACTGCGTGACGCCTCCCCGCTGTCCGTCCTGATCACGGCGATCGGTGTCAGCTACTTATTACAGAACGTCGCTCTCCTCTTATTCGGAGCCGACACAAAGTCCTTTACATCCGTTGTGACATTCCCGGCGATCAAGCTCGCAGACGGAGCCATCACGATCACCGGAGAGACGACCGTTACGATCCTCTCCTGTATCGTCATCATGATCGGACTTACTGCATTTATCAACAAGACAAAAGCAGGTCAGGCAATGCTCGCTGTCTCTGAGGACCGCGGCGCTGCAACCTTAATGGGTGTAAACGTAAACGGTACGATCGCCTTAACATTCGCGATCGGTTCTGCTCTCGCTGCGATCGCAGGCGTGCTGCTCTGCTCCGCTTACCCGTCCCTGACCCCGTACACAGGATCCATGCCTGGTATCAAGGCTTTCGTAGCCGCAGTTTTCGGCGGGATCGGTTCCATCCCGGGCGCCCTGATCGGCGGAGTCCTGCTCGGAATTATTGAGATCCTGTCAAAAGCGTATATCTCTTCCCAGCTTTCCGATGCGATCGTGTTCTCCGTACTGATCATCGTCCTTTTAGTACGTCCGACCGGTATCCTGGGCAAGAAACTGAACGAGAAAGTGTAGGTGATCGACATGAAAAGTACAGCAAAAAAGAAAACATTCGTCAACAATATGATCACCCTCGGAATGGTGGCCGCTGCCTGGCTCATCATGGAGATCCTCATGAACACCGGACATGTATCCAGCCTTTTAAAGGGACTTCTCGTCCCGTTCTGTATCTATGTGATCATGGCAGTATCCTTAAACCTTACCGTCGGAATCCTCGGTGAATTAAGCCTTGGACATGCGGGATTCATGTGCGTCGGTGCATTCGCCGGTGCCCTCTTCTCCAAATGCATGAAGGGAACCTTAAATCCGACTGTAAGCCTTGTGATCGCGATTTTTATCGGCGCTGCCGTTGCAGCTGTCTGCGGTATCCTGATCGGTATCCCGGTTTTACGTCTGCGCGGTGACTATCTCGCGATCGTTACCCTGGCATTCGGTGAGATCATCAAGAACCTCATCAACGCCATATTCCTTGGACGGGACGCAGATGGTTTCCACATTTCCTTTAAGGACTCCATGTCCCTCGGCTTAAAAGACGGCGGTGAAGTCCTCATCAAGGGACCGCAGGGAATCACCGGAACTCCGCAGGCCGCAACCTTTACGATCGGTATCATCCTGGTCCTGATCACTCTCGTGATCGTCATGAACCTTGTAAATTCCAGAACGGGCCGCGCGATCATGTCCATCCGTGACAACCGCATCGCTGCTGAGTCCATCGGAATCAACATCACGAAATATAAGCTGCTCGCATTCAGCATCTCCGCAGCTTTAGCAGGTGTTGCCGGCGTTCTCTACGCCCACAACCTGACCACACTGACTGCTCTCCCAAAGAACTTCGGCTACAACATGTCCATCATGATCCTTGTATACGTCGTTCTCGGCGGAATCGGAAGCATCCGCGGATCGGTGATCTCCACCGTCATCCTCTATCTGCTCCCGGAGCTTTTAAGAGGCTTAAACAACTACCGTATGCTGATCTACGCGATCGTCCTGATCCTTGCGATGCTCTTCAACTCTGCACCGCAGTTCATCACGCTCCGCAAACGGATTTTCGGCGGATTTGCATCACATACCACACATTCCGGAAAGGGGGAAGCTTAAAATGTCAGACATGTTAAGTGTAAAGGGACTGAGCATCTCCTTCGGCGGCTTAAAGGCTGTCAACAATTTTGCGATCAATATCGAAAAGGGCCAGCTCTACGGCCTCATCGGACCGAACGGTGCCGGCAAGACCACGATCTTCAACCTTCTGACCGGTGTTTATAAGCCGGATACGGGAACGATCCTCTTAGACGGTCAGAACCTTACCGGAAAGTCCACGACCGACATCAACAAGGCCGGAATTGCCCGTACTTTCCAGAACATCCGTCTCTTCAAGGACCTCTCCGTTCTTGACAATGTAAAAGCGGGACTTCACAATCACCACACCTACTCCACGATCGAGGGAATTCTCCGGCTCCCGCGCTATTATAAGGTCGAAAAAGAGATGGATGAGGAAGCCATGGAGCTCTTAAAGGTGTTCGGACTCGACAATGAGTGTGATTTCAAGGCATCCAACCTTCCTTACGGTAAGCAGAGAAAGCTTGAGATCGCCCGCGCGCTCGCAACGGAGCCGAAGCTTCTTCTTCTCGATGAGCCGGCGGCCGGCATGAACCCGAACGAGACCGCGGAGCTGATGGAGACGATCCGCTTCGTCCGTGACCATTTCGGAATGACCATTCTCCTGATCGAACACGATATGAAACTCGTCAGCGGCATCTGTGAGCGCCTCACCGTGTTAAACTTCGGTCAGGTTCTCTGCACGGGTCCTACGCAGGAAGTTTTGAGCAATCCGGATGTTATCAAGGCATATCTCGGTGATGAATAGGAGGAGAAACAGATTATGGCAATGCTGGAAGTAAGAGATCTGGAAGTCTATTATGGCGTGATCCAGGCTTTAAAGGGAATCTCCTTCGATGTAAACCAGGGAGAGATCGTTGCTCTGATCGGTGCCAACGGTGCCGGTAAGACGACTACGCTGCACACGGTAACAGGACTTTTAAGTGCCCGTTCCGGACATATCATCTATGAGGGAACCGATATCACAAGAGTCCCGGGCTACAAGCTTGTCAGCATGGGCATCGCCCATGTTCCGGAGGGGCGCCGCGTGTTCTCCACGCTCTCCGTTCTCCAGAATTTAAAGCTGGGCGCTTATACGAGAAAGGACAAGGCGGAGATGGAAGCGACGTTGAACATGATCTACGAGCGTTTCCCGCGTCTGAAGGAGCGTGTGAACCAGCCAGCCGGTACTCTCTCCGGCGGTGAGCAGCAGATGCTCGCCATGGGCCGCGCTCTCATGAGCCACCCGAAGCTGATCGTTCTTGACGAGCCGTCGATGGGTCTGTCTCCGATCTATGTGAATGAGGTGTTTGACATTATCCAGAGTATCAACCGCGACGGTGTGACGGTTCTCCTGGTCGAGCAGAATGCGAAGAAGGCGCTTTCGATCGCGAATAAGGCGTATGTGCTTGAGACGGGGAAGATCGTTTTGAGTGGGGATGCGAAGGATATGATGAATAATGATCAGGTGAAGAAAGCTTATCTGAGTGAGTAAGTGGATTGATCTGTGGTTACGGCTTACGCGTTGCGTGGGCCGTAATTTTTTTGAATGATTCATAGTGGCGGAAGGCGGGACGCGTTGAGCCTGTTTTATATTTTCTTACAGTTCTATAAATTGGAAAATTTTGTGTAACTTTTTGGCGATTTTATGGTATACTCTTTACAGACAGCACTGAAACTGTGCAGAATTAAGGATAATAGCAACTTGTACAGGGGAGGAAGATATTATGAGCAAAGTCATCACTATCAGCCGTGAATTCGGCAGCGGCGGACGCGAGATCGGCGTCTGCCTCGCAAAGAAATTTGGGATTCCTGTTTACGATAAGGAACTGATCGCTATGGCGGCCGAGGACAGCAATATCTCTGAGGATCTTTTTCACGCAAACGATGAGGTGATCGCCAGACAGAAGCGGATCAACTATGATGATCTCGCAACGGTCGATCCTTTCTCCCCTGCCTATGAGATCCCAGTTTCTGATCAGCTTTTTGTGATCCAGTCGAAGATCATCCGCCAGCTTGCGAACCAGGGACCTTGTGTCATCATCGGAAGATGTTCTGACGTGATCGTTGAGGATGCTTTCCGGGTATTTATCTCCTCCGGTCTCAAAAAGCGTGTGGAGCGCATCCTGGCGCTTGAAAAGGAACCGGATGAGGATGTGAAGAAGCTGGAAAGCCGGATCCGTGCCATCGATGCGAAGCGCCGCGACTACTATCAGTACTACAGCGGCAATGAGTGGGGCAAGCCGAAGAATTATGATCTCTGCTTAAACAGCGGTACTCTCGGGATCGAGCGGTGCGTGGAGATCATTGCGAATACGGTGTCATTGGAATAGGATATAGAGATTTTGATCGGCTGGAAATCCCCGGCATAGTTATGAGCACATGGCTGCGCCGGGGATTTTTCGTGATATTCCCGTCTTCTGTAATCCTGACCTTTTACGTCCTTGTATCGTACTTACAAATTTACAACTAGTCTTCTATCCCCACTGCTGTTCGGATCTTTTTTGTTCTGATCATTCTTCTGCTCTTCTTTATTTTTTAGCCTTTATTATTTCATTCTTTTGTATATTTTATCACATAAAAGCGTAAAACTTCAACTTATTGAATTTTTCTATTGACAAATGCATCTGACAGCGCTATGATAACTTCAGCAGCCGGAAAGAATCGATCCAGCGGTCAATCTTCAGAGAGGAGAACAGCAGATATGAAGAACCAGATGATGAATCTTTTTGCATCCTATTCTTTTTATTATTTTCCGGGCTATTATTACGGCGCGGACTGTTTCTGCTGCAAAAAACAAACCTCTCCGATCGAAGGTCAAAGGGCCTGAGGAAACGTAACGAAAACGTGGAGCCGGTGTTTGCGATTGCAGCAGACACCGGATTTTTTATTTTAACAGAAAAAAGGAGAAAACAATCATGATCATTATCTTAAAGAAAGACGCCAATAAACAGAAAGTAGAATCTTTAAAGACCGAACTTGTAAACCAGGGCTTCAAGCTTCATCTCTCTGAGGGAACCGAAGCTTCCCTGATCGGACTGATCGGTGATACGAGTATGATCCATGAGGACTGGCTGCGCGCCAACGATGTCGTTGAGGATGTCCGCCGGATCCGCGAGCCGTACAAAAAGGCAAACCGCTCCATGCACCCGGATGACACCGTGATCGATATCTGCGGCAGAAAGATCGGCGGCGGCAATTTCCAGGTGATCGCCGGACCGTGTTCGATCGAGACGAAGGAACAGATCACAGAGGTCGCTGAGGATGTGAAACGCTCCGGCGCTACTCTTCTCCGCGGCGGTGCTTTCAAGCCGAGAACTTCCCCGTACGCATTCCAGGGGCTTCATGAGCACGGTCTTGATCTTCTCCTCGAGGCAAAAAAAGCCACAGGTCTCCCGGTCGTCACAGAGATCATGAGTGCTGAGCATCTCCCGCTCTTCGATGACGTGGATGTCATCCAGGTCGGTGCGAGAAATATGCAGAACTTCGAGCTCTTAAAGGTTCTCGGAAAGATCGACAAGCCGATCCTCTTAAAGCGCGGACTTGCCAACACTCTGGACGAGCTCTTGATGAGTGCCGAGTACATCATGGCAGGTGGAAATGAAAAGGTCATCCTCTGTGAGCGCGGGATCCGTACTTTCGAGACTTCCTACAGAAATACGCTCGATATCTCCGCTGTCCCGATGTTAAAGAAGAAAACTCACCTTCCGGTCATCATCGACCCGAGCCATGCAGCCGGGATCCGTTTCATGGTCGAGCCGCTCGCTATGGCAGCGATCGCAGCCGGAGCTGACGGTCTCATGATCGAGGTCCACAACAATCCTGAAAAAGCCCTCTGCGACGGTGCCCAGTCCCTGACACCGGAGATGTTTGATCATCTGATGAAGAAAGTGAATAAGACGGTGGATTTCTTCCATACACTTGGATAAGCCGATCATCTGTCTGAAATCACCGCCATGCAGAATATAAAATGCCCCCTGAATCTCGTTCACTCAGGGGGCATTCCTGGTATTTTTCTCTTGTATCCCAGCATTTTGATCTTAAATGTAAAAAATATATTTTCTCATGTTTTGAACCCAAATGGAAAATGCAAGAACACCTACAGCGGCCATACTATTCAGGCATATATAAACATATTGCCGGGTTGCGAAAAATATAAAATCAGATTTTTCTTTTTCTAAATATGCAGTATAATAAATTTGTCAATATTTTAGGCAGACCAATCCCGCAAAGATGGCTGCCCGGCAGATTTTTATTGAAATATTTCAGGGAGGTTTCCACTATGGTCAGAAAAACAGAAGTCGCATTTGTACCGAATTTAAGAGGCGGTGAAGGCACCGTCGAGATCCGTCATCTTTTAAGCAAGGACGAGCTCATGGGACATGCATCCATGTACGCACACGTGATCATCCCGCCGCACGGCAGCATCGGTTTCCACCAGCATGTAGAAAATACCGAGCCATACTATGTGATCAAAGGAAAGGGGATCTTTGAGGACAACGACCACACAGAGACCGAGATCCACCCGGGCGATGTCTGTGTGATCGAGGTTGGTCAGAGCCATGCCATCAAAAATCCGTTTGATGAGCCGTTAGAATTTATGGCACTTGTAATCAATGAACGCGGAAAAGAGATTTAAATCTGCTTTTCCCAGTCCATCCGAAGCAAGAATACGATAAAAATGATCGAGCTTAAGCTCCATGTCAGCGGGTAAGCCGATGAGATCGTCCGGAATACCGGAATGATCCGGAGTGCGATCGTCACGTAGATAACGCGGATCCCGCACCAGCAGATGAGCATCGTGAACATCGGGACCACTGATTTTCCGGCTCCGCGGAGGACGCCGGACGCGCAGTTGGAAAATGCCAGAAGGAAAAAGAACAGTGCAACCGTTCTTCCATGGATCGTTCCGAAGCGGATCGCTTCCGGTGCATCGACAAAGATCCTAAGAAGGATCGGGATCCAGATAAAAAGACAGATTCCCACAAGCTCTGCCATCACCATGCCGAACGCAAGGCCGATGGCGGAGCCTTTTTTTGCCCGGTCTGCTCTCCCGGCTCCAAGATTCTGGCTCACAAAGGTCGTGAGCGCCATGGACATGCTCATGATCGGGAGAAACGCGATCCCCTCAAGCTTCGCAAAGGCACCCTGTCCGGAGATCGCGAATGCGCCGAATGTATTGATATTTGACTGGACGACGAGATTTCCGATGCTGATGACCGAGTTCTGGAGCCCCGTCGGAAGTCCCTGGACGATAACCTGGCAGATCATTTCTTTATGGAAGCGCAGTTCCTTCCAATGGATCGTCGCTGCCCCGCCGTCCTTTACCATGCGTGACAGGCATAAAAGAACGCTGAGTCCCTGCGCGATCACGGTCGCAACCGCGGCTCCGGCTGCGCTCCATTTGAATCCGGCGACAAAAATGAGATCCAGGATCATGTTCACCACGGAGGAAAAGATCAGGTAATAGAGTGGATGTACGCTGTCCCCGACCGCCCGCATGATGTTCATGCAGATGTTGTACATGATGACCGTGGAGACGCCGGCAAAATAGATTCCAAAGTACAGTCGCGCCTCCGTCATTACGCTGTCCGGTGTGTGAAGCCAGCCAAGCAGGATCGGGACAAACACCTGACCGATGATCGTCGCGAGAATAGAAAACACGATTCCAAGAAGGAAGTTCGTGTGGACTGCCCGCCGCAGGTTCTCCTCGTCCTGTGCTCCAAAGTATTTTGAGATCACGACTCCGCCGCCGATCGCGATCCCGCCGAAGAGCGTGATCACCGACATCGTCACATTTCCGGACAGGCTGACCGCCGCGAATGCATCATTGCTCGCATAGTTCCCGACAACCCAGGCGTCCGCCATGTTGTAGAGCTGCTGCAGAAGCTGACCGAGAAAGATCGGGATCATAAACGTAAAAAGCCCCTTCGCGATCGGTCCTTCCGTCAGATTTCCTTTCTGATCCGCATTTTTCTTTGCCGTGCTTTTTCTGAAAAAATCCATCTTTTTCCTCCCCGCAGGACCAGGGAATATCCGCCGTTCACGGACATTCGTCGTTTAAGTGACACGTTGTAACTAATATAATCGTATCATGCAAGTACCTGCTTGTCAAGTGAAGGTATTTCCTGCGCTATGCTTATAATCTTCGTGTTGAAAGGCGCCTATACACGGATTTTTCCTGTCCGTGCACGGCGCCTTTTCATTCATTATTTTCTGATCCGGGCAGGCATACTCTTCCTATCTCAGTCCAGCTTCTGTTTCGTCAGATATGTCAGATGCACCACGCTGTCCGGAAGCTGCTCCACTGCCTTCAAGTTCATTTTCCTCCTTTCGATTTCCGATTCTTCCAAATTTCTAGCTTCCATCTCTCTGCCTAACCAACCGCTGATTGTTTTCCAGGCACCATTCATCAGATTTTCCCATCTTCCGCCGCGTACAACCGCAGCATTAATTTCCAAGTGATAACAAATCCGTCCACTCTTTCACATCTGCCTGCGCCTTCGGAACGTTGTTTCTCGAAACAGACAGTCCGTTATCCACGACATCTGCGGCCGCCATGACTATACTGATCTGTTTCACTCTGTTCAGTTTCATTTTGCTCTTTTTCGTCCTTTCATGATTCCTGCAAGCAGGAGATTCAGCCCGAATATCATAACACATGTTTGCGCAATGCGCGGACAGGAACCAGCGGCCTGCCGAACCGGTCCTTGTCTTTTCGGGTCTCTCATGCTATAATCCGATTGATACTACCGATTATATATTCCGATTGTAACAACCGGTCAATGGCTTTCGGTATCTGCCAACGTAAAACGTGACAGCAACAACCGCCGTATTTTCGATGAACATGATGTAAAATGGATCAAAGACCTGGTCTGCCTGAAAAAATGCGGGATGAGCATTCAGGAAATGAAGGAATATCTTGCCCTTTTTCTTCAGGGCGAGAGCACGATCATGAAACGAAAGGAAATGCTTTCCAGAAAGCAGGAAATGCTGCGCGAATCCATCCGGGAGCTGGAGAACAGCATCGACTATATCAACTGGAAGCAGAATTTTTACGATGAGGTGCTTTCCGGGAAACGCCCGTATGTCAGCAACCTGATCTGCTTAAAAGAAGAAACAGACTGAGCCGAAAAGGAGATTTTATGCCAGCAATCATAACGATCACCGACCTTAATCTGCCGGAACTCGACCTCTTTTCCCGCTATTCCGAGTCCCAGCTTTATCATATCAACGAACCGGCCCCCGGGATCTTCATTGCGGAAAGCCCGAATGTGATCCGCCGCGCCCTGAATGCCGGATACGAACCTGTCTCCGTCCTGATCGAGGACCGGCAGACGGATCCATGGATCCCGGAACTTTTTTCCGATTACCCGGACCTTCCCGTTTATACCGCAGCTGCCTCTCTTCTCACAAATCTCACCGGCTTCGCATTGACACGCGGACTTCTCTGCGCCATGAAGCGGAAGCCGATGCCTTCTGTGGAGGAGATCTGTAAAGGAAAACGCCGGATCGCCGTGCTCGAAAATGTTGTAAATCCAACAAATATCGGCGCCATCTTCCGCTCAGCCGCAGCGCTCGGCATGGATGCCGTCCTACTCTCCTCCGGCTGCAGCGACCCGTTTTACCGGAGAGCCGCCAGAGTCAGCATGGGAACCGTTTTCCAGATCCCGTGGACTTATTTTCCGAAAGAGGCCGATCTCTCCGCAGGCGGACTTACACACCTCAAAGCCATGGGATACAAGACTGCCGCCATGGCATTAAAGGAAGATTCCGTCTCCATCGATGATCCCGGACTTCTCTCAGAAGAAAAGCTCGCCGCGATCCTCGGAACCGAGGGCGACGGTCTCGCCTCCGCCACGATCGATGGCTGTGACTACACGGTCATGATCCCGATGGCGCATGGCGTTGACTCCTTAAATGTCGCAGCGGCGAGTGCGGTGGCGTTCTGGGAGCTCTCGAGACATTGACGAGACCGGAACCCTGACATCTTCTCGCGTCGGATGCGTTTGTCCTTGATAACCGATTGCTTCGTGCATGCACGCATCGCCACCTCATGAACACTCGGCAAATTCCGCCATGTGAAAAATCTGTGTATTTCACAGTTTTAACAAACTTAATTCGTATACTTCTTCGTATACTTCATTTTAGAAAGGGTCTGATTCTCATGAAAAAACAGGCACTCTTCTGCATGCTTCTTGCAGGGACCCTTATGGTCGGCGGATGCGGACAGAAAGCCGCTGATCCCGCCGCTGATACTACCGCACAGGTGACAGAAGCTTCCGATTCCGCTCCGGCTGATAAACCGGATGGAGCTCCGGGAGAAAATTCTGACAGGCCAGGAAATCCGCCGGATGGTACTCCGGGAAATATGGACGGAAAACAGGCTCCTCCAGACGGAGAAGGCGGTCCTGGCGGCCCGGGCGGACAGAATTCCGCACCGGAATCCTACGATGCTGTCTCCAGCTTTTCTGAAGATAAAGAGGAAAGCGACCAGACCTACGCTTCCACCGGAAAGGATGAAAGTGCAGTTCTTGTGACCAGCGGTGCGTCTGTCACTTTAAATAACTTCACGATCGACCGCACCTCCACCGACAGCACCGGCGGCGACAACTCCAGCTTCTACGGCACCGGCGCCGCTGCCCTTGCCACAGACGGAGCCCTGACACTCACCGGCGGCACGATCACCACCGACGCGAAAGGCGGTGCAGGCGTCTTCATCTACGGCAACGGCAATGTCTCCGTATCCGACACCACGATCACCACAAAGCAGGACACCTCCGGAGGGATCCACGTCGCCGGCGGCGGAACTCTCACCGCTTCCAACCTTACTGTTGAGACAAACGGTGAATCTTCCGCAGCGATCCGGAGCGACCGCGGCGGCGGGACCATGACCATAAACGGTGGAACCTACACGTCAAAAGGAACCGGTTCCCCGGCTGTCTACTGTACTGCGGACATTACCGTCAGCGATGCAGCGCTCTCCGCGGAAAATTCCGAGGCGGTCTGCATCGAAGGTTTAAACTCCCTGTCCCTCAAAAACTGCACGCTCTCCGGAAACATCCCGGAAAATGAGCAGAATGACTGCGACTGGACCGTGATCCTCTACCAGAGCATGTCCGGCGATTCCGAGATCGGCGAGAGTAACTTTTCGATGGAGGGCGGCAGCCTGACTTCCTTAAACGGCGGTCTATTCTACACGACAAACACTGAGAGTTCCTTCTATCTGAAACATGTGGACATCACCTACTCTCCATCCAATGACTTTTTCTTAAAGTGTACCGGCAATGCCAACAAGCGCGGCTGGGGCGAGAGTGGAAAGAACGGCGCTGACTGCACCTTCACCGCAGATGAGCAGGAAATGAGCGGTGCGATCCTCTGGGACAGCATCAGCAATCTGAAGCTGAACCTCACGAACGGAACGATCCTGACCGGCTCGATCCTTCAGGACGAGACAAATGCCGGCGACGGCGGAAACGGGACCTGTGACGTAACGATCGATGCCCTCTCCGCATGGACCGTGACCGGAAACAGCACAGTCTCCTCCCTGATCTGCAAAGGTTCCATCACGGGTGCTGACGGAAAGAGCGTTTCGATTATCGGAACCGACGGCACCGTGTTTGTCCAGGGCGAAGGCGAGTATATGATCACAACGGGAAGCTATGAACATTAGATAGTAACTGTTCAGTAGTTCTGCGCTGACCATAATAAAACAAGGATTCACAGAAAGGAATTTTTATGAACTGGACCGGACTGATCGCTGCGATCGGAACGTTTCTTCTGATCGGCAGTTTTCATGTGATCGTCATCAAGACAGAATATTACTTTGGAAAACAGGTCTGGCCTGTGTTCGCGGGGGTCGGGATTTTTTCCCTGCTCGCCTCTCTCCTGATCTCAAATATGATCATCAGCGTGCTGATCGCTGTTTTCGGGATCACCTGCATCTGGAGCATCAAGGAATTATTTGAGCAGGAAGAGCGGGTAAAGAAAGGATGGTTTCCGGAAAATCCGAAGAAAAAGCAGAAATAAGAAAAATCAGAACAGAACGTCGCTGTTACATAAAAAGTCATGTTCCCGCCTATTTTTCAGATGGGGAACATGACTTTTTTCACACTTATCGTAACTGTTCAGTACCTTCACAGTCACGAGCAAAAATCCATGAAAAATTGCCTGCGGCAATGGGATTTTTGCCTACCCGCCTATGTTTTCTTACGGTCAGCGCAGTAAATGCGCAGACCTACTGAACATTTACCACTTATCTTCTAATGCAGCATTCTCCAACATAAAGAGTTCCGGTTTTTCTGGAATTTTCTGGTTTTTTCGTTGTAAATACAACGGTTTTTCATTTCCGGTTATACTATACTGAACATGCAGGAAGGAAAAACTGAAACCATCTTCCACGCGGAACATCTCCGCACGATTCTGAGCTAACAGGAGGGATCCTTTATGAAACAGACCATCAACCCAAGAAAAGCAGCCGTCATCGGATGCGGCTTCGTCGGATCTGCCACCGCATTCACCCTGATGCAGAGCCGCCTCTTTTCCGAACTCGTCCTTTTGGACGTCAACCACGACAAAGCCGATGGGGAGGCGAAGGACATCGCCCACGGAATCCCGTTTGCCGGTCAGATGAAGATCTATGCCGGAACTTACGATGACATCGCCGATTCCGCGATCATCATCGTCACCGCCGGAGCGAACCAGAAACCGAATGAGACGCGCCTGGACCTGGTCCACAAAAATGTCGCAATCTACAAAACGATCATCCCCGAGATCGCAAAGCGCGGCTTTGAGGGAATCCTCCTCATCGTGTCCAATCCGGTCGACATCCTGACCTACGCGGCGTTAAAGCTCTCCGGCTTCCCGGAAAACCGCGTCATCGGTTCCGGAACCGTACTCGACACGGCGCGGTTAAAATATGCGCTCGGGGAACATCTCGGTGTCGACAGCCGCAGCGTCCATTCCTTCATCATCGGAGAGCACGGAGACAGCGAGATCGCCGCATGGAGCAGCACCAACGTCTCCGGGATCCCGTTAAACACCTTCTGCGAGATGCGCGGCCATTTCGACCATGACCACGCTATGGACCGGATCGCGGAGGACGTAAAAAACAGCGCTTATGACATCATCTCCAAAAAACAGGCAACCTATTACGGGATCGCCATGAGCGTCAAACGGATCTGCGAATGCATCATCCGCAACGAGCGGTCCATTCTCCCGGTTTCCTCCATGATGCACGGGGAGTACGGGATCGACGGCATCTCCCTCAGCATGCCGGCCATCGTGGGATTAACCGGCATCGAGACGCATGTTCCAATCGCGTTAAATGCGGAGGAAGCCGAAAAGCTCCGGGCGTCTGCGGAGACATTGAAAAAAATCGCAGCGACGCTGGAATTGTAAACTCCATCGGCAATGAAATTACCGGTCTTCCATTTACAGCAGCTCCTCATAATCCTCCGGCAGGAACCGGTGGTAGATCAGATGGCATCCCTCATCCTTAAAACAGTAATAATACCGATCCGGGATGCCATCCGCAAAGTGGAACGCCCAGTCGAAATCGCCGTCCTCAATTTCTTCAAACACGACATATTCCGACCATTTGAGGAAAAGCTCCCGGATCTCATCAAGGCTGCATCCATGTCTCCCGACAAGTTCTACAAGGTCCTGGATAAACTCCCGTCCTTTCATCTGTTCATGGACGAACACACTGCCCTCTTCCGGGATCTTAATACAGAACCGGTCCCCTTTTGCGGTCACCTGAACAGCTCCAAGCGTATCCTTCGTGTGGACTCCAAGCTCCTGAAGCCGCTCTTCCATCCGTTCCGGGGTATCATCTGTCCCGAAAAAGTGATTCAGCGTCGAGACCGGATAGTACAGCCGGATCACCTCCGGGCGAAACCCGAGCTTCGCCTGCTGCTCCTTCACCATATCGATCAGATTTTCTTCCAGTTCATGAAATCCCATGTTATTCTCCTTTATGCCTCTTTCTTCTCAAATTCCGCCGCAACATCACACAGCAGATCGCGGATCTTCAGCTGCTGCGGACAAATCTGCTCACATTTTCCGCATTTGATGCAGTCGGATGCCTTTCCATGCCCATTCGTGTGGATTTCATAGTAATGGTCAGAATTCCAGTTCTGATACATCTTTTTCGCATTCATGCAGGCGAAAAGATCCGGGATCAAGATCTTTTTCGGACAGCCGTCCACACAGTAGCGGCATTCTGTACACGAAATCAGCTTTTTGCCCCGGATGATCTCACATACCTTCTCTACCGCCTGTGTCTCTTTCTCGTCAAGCGGCCTGAAGTCTTTCATAAAGTCCAGATTTTCCTTCATCTGGTCGATCGTGCTCATTCCGGAGAGGACCATCATGATCCCCGGGAATCCCGCCGCATAGCGGATCGCATATGTCGCCGGACTTCCGCCATGGAGCTCGTCAAATACTGCTTTTGCATTATCCGGAAGATTTGCGAGACTGCCGCCGCGGACCGGTTCCATGACGATCACCGGTTTTCCATGCTTTCTGCAGACTTCATAGCATTTTCCGGACTGAACCGCCGGGTCATCATAGTCGATATAGTTGAACTGGAGCTGTACCACCTCTACCTGCGGATACTCGGTGAGGATCTGGTCAAGGACCTCCGCACAGTCATGGAACGAGATTCCAAGATGGCGGATCTTTCCCTCTTCCTTGAATTTCAGTGCCGTCTCATACGCATGACATTTCTTGAACTTTTCAAACTTTTCAACATTCTGGGCATGCATCAGATAAAAGTCAAAATACTCCACTCCGCAGCGTTTCAGCTGGGACTCAAAAAGCGGACGGATATCCTCTTCTTTTTCGAAGAAATTTCCAGTCAGCTTATCCGTGAGGATATAGCTCTCTCTCGGGTGACGGCTCGTCAGGCAGTTTTTGATCGCAAGCTCACTCTTTCCGCTGATATAGCCGCGCGCCGTGTCAAAGTAATTGAATCCCTGTTCCAGGAAATAATCGACCATCTGACAGACCTGTTTCTCGTCCACCTCTTCCCCGATCATCGGGAAACGCATACAGCCAAATCCAAAATTTTTCTTGATCTTATCCATCCGCTTCTCCTTTTCCCACGCGATTCACCGGCCGGGATCTAAAATCATCTTCCGTTACAGTACACGGGCACTCCATGCCCGCGCACTGTAACAGGATTTTGCGTCCCAGTCTCACGGTTTTCACCTGTTTCGTAAGTGACATGTTGTAACTAATTTTGATGTTAGCATACCCCACATGCCTTGTCAAGTGCCTGGAAATCAATTATAATGATGGTGTATTTATTGAATAAAGCATGGAATTGACAGGAGGTGAACCCCATGACAGACTTTGTACGCGCAAGAAGTGAAGATCAGAAACAGGCCCGGATGGCAGAGATCAAGGCTGCTGCCGACTCTCTTTTTAATTCCGTCACCTACCAGGAGATCACCCTGTCCACGATCGCAGGAAAGCTGTCATGGACACGCGCAAACCTCTACAAATACGTGACGACAAAGGAAGAGATCTATCTGGAAATCTGTTCCGATAAGATGCACTCCTATTTCGATGATCTTTTCGCCGCTTTCCCGGAAGGGAAAACATGGACTCCGGACGAGTGGGCTGGCCGCTGGGCCGATGTCTTAAACGACCACCGCGACTATTTCCGCTACAGCGATATCCTCTGCACAATCATCGAGGTCCATGTCTCTGCCTGCCGGCTTGCCTGCTTTAAAAAAAGTTATTTTACCGGCAAAGATGCTTTCGTCAGACTTATGGCAGACCACTTCAGTCTCTCTGACCATGACGCCAGCGAAATTTTTCTCGCCGTCCTGTACCATGCGTCCGGTCTCTGTGGGAGCACTCACTCGAATCCGGTCATGAAGGAAGCATTAAAAATAGCCGGAATCCCGCATAAAGAACGGGATTTCCGGCTCAGTATGTACGAATTTATCCGAATGAACCTCTGGTATTACCTTGAAAGTCCCACAGGATCTCCTACTGCAGGAAATAACACCAGATCGGAAGTGTGATCAATGAGACGACCGTGGAAAAGACAACGATCTTCGTTGCCAGGCGGTCGTCTTTTCCATATTTGACCGCAAGGACTACACTCGTGCTCGCCGCCGGCATCGCGGAGAGGATCACGCAGACCGCTGTGATCAGCGAGTCGATCCGGAACAACCGGCATCCTGCAAGGACGATGACCGGGATCAGGAACAGGCGAATGAATGTATAATAGTAAACTTCTTTTGAGAACACCTCTTTAAACGGCACCTCCGCCAGTGTGCATCCGATGAGCAGCATCGCGCAGAACGTATTAGCTCCGGCGATCGTCCGGACTGTCTGGTTTACAAATCCCGGAAGCTGAAACTGCGAGATGAGAAGCACCATTCCGGTAAAGATCGCGATGATGCACGGATGGGTCAGCACCTTTTTCACAAGTTCTTTTTTCGTCGGCGCCTCCGTAAAGTAAGTGAGTCCTACCGACCACATGAAGATCCTCGTCGGGATCGTATAGACTGCGGCGTACATGATCCCAAGGTCTCCGAAGATTCCTTCCGCAATCGCATTTCCGAGGATCCCGGCATTCGAGACGATCGTCGCGTACTGAAGAACCTTCCGGCTCTCTTCATTCCATCCCGGATAGAGGACGCGGCTGAGCCCGTTCGAGATGATCTGGATCAGAAATGAGATCACGATCACTTCCAGGGTCAGTTTTAAGATATCCATGCTGAATTCCATCTGGAACGATTTGATGATACTCGCAGGAAGTGTCACGTTCATGACAAGATTGCTCAAAAGCGCCTTTCCACTCTTATCGATCATCCCTTTTTTCCTCAGATACCATCCGAGCGCCAGAACGCAGAACATCATGCCCTGCATATTAAATAAACTTGTAAAATCCATTTTGTTCCCCTTACCTGCGGCTGTCCTATATGTTATGGATAACCGCCGTTTTATGCATTACAGTTATTGTAACTCTGGCATTTGGGAGTTGTCAATTGGCATGTCCGGCGCAGTTGCAAAATATGCTTGAAATTCTTTCTATTTGGCAGGCGGATCATCCAGATGCCGCAATTGGTCATTTACAAGACTTACGGGGTAAAAACGTTTTCCGACGATGATTGCAGGATATCGTTCCGCGACAAAACACCTGTTTTCATCTCCTTTTTCCGGTGCTATAATAACTCCTGTTACAGCAGTTTTTCAAAAAGGAGGTCCCCCATGGATTCCATCAATATCCGAAATGCAAAACTTGAAGATGCACCGCGCATCCTGGAAATCTATGCTTATTATGTCGAAAACACCGTGATCACATTCGAATACGAAGTCCCCTCTCTCGAAGAATTCGAAAACCGGATGCGCAACACCATGAAAAAATATCCATATCTCGTGATCGAGCGAAACGAAAAAATCGAAGGCTACTCCTATGCAGGTCCCTTCGTTGGCCGCGCTGCCTACGATTGGGCCTGTGAACTCACGATCTACCTGGACCATAACGCCAAAAAATGTGGTCTCGGCCGAAAACTCTACGAAGCCCTCGCCGACCGCCTGAAAACCATGGGCATTCTGAATCTTTATGCCTGCATCGGCTACCCCAAAGTAGAGGACGAATATCTCAACAAAAACAGTGCCCAGTTCCACGAACATCTCGGCTTCCACCTCTGTGGTACCTTCGAAAACTGCGGCTATAAATTCAACCGCTGGTACGACATGATCTGGATGGAAAAAATCATCGGGGAACACAAGGCAGACCAGCCGCCGATAAAACCGTACTCCTACATGGAATAAAAAGAATCCATAGAGATCAACACTTTTACGGATGTAAATATGCGTTATATTACATTTTTTCGGACGTAAATTCGTTCTATTCTACATTTTTACGGACGTTAAAGTCGTGCTGTACCACATTTTTTCGGACGTTAGCTCACTCTTTCCTACATTTTTTCGGATGTTAGCCTGTCTCCGGCAACTTTTTTCGGGCAATGGACAGCAAAAAACTCCCTCTTGTACATTCCCCACCCCCGCGCTACAATAATAACCGTTCTGCACCTCACATAAACATCGACTAACAGGAGACATACACAAATAAATACAAAAAACCAAAACGACACCCGCCCGATCTGGCGAGGTGAACTTGCCCTCTTGATCGTTGTCCTCATCAACAGCTTCGGCGTAGTCCTGATGCTCGACTCCGGCGCCGGAATCTCGGCAATCTCCAGCGTACCATACGCCTTCTCCGAATCATTCCCACGAATGACACTCGGCACCTGGACCTACATCTTTCAGGGCACACTCGTGGCTGTCCTGATGGTCCTTCGAAAAAAATTCGTTCCAACCTATCTCTTCAGCTTCGTAGTCGGCTTTGCCTTCAGCAAGATGCTGGATGTCTACAAAACTGCCCTTGCCGATCTTCCAATGGGACTCGGATATCAGATCTGTTACTTTATCGTGAGCTATGTCGTCCTCTGCATCGGAATTGCACTCTCCAACCGCTGCGGACTCCCGATCATCCCGACCGACCTGTTCCCGCGTGAAACAGCTGAGATCCTCAAAGTACCCTACTCCAGAGTCAAGATCACCTTCGACGTGACCTGCCTCGCCGTGACTGCCGGACTGACCTTCCTCTTCCTCGGCCACATCAAAGGCCTCGGGATCGGAACGATCCTTGCTGCCTTTACCATGGGAAAAGTGATCGGTCTGATTGGAAACGTCCTCGACCGTCATTTCCGATTTGTATCATTTCTGACAGAAAAAGAACAGACGGCATAAAAAATCCCCCTCCCACTCCTGCCCGCACACCCGGATTTCCGGGCACACTGCAGAAGTTAGAGGGGGATTTTTATTTACGCGAAGCGTGTTTTCACTTGTTATATTCACAAATTACTGTATGACCAGACCGCAGCCATTACTCCAGCTCAAACGCACCTGTATAAAGCTGATAATACACGCCCTTCTGCGCGATCAGCGTCTCATGGTCGCCGCGCTCGATGATGTGACCGTGGTCGAGAACCATGATCGCCTTACTGTTGCGGACCGTGGAAAGACGGTGCGCGATAACAAAGACGGTACGTCCCATCATCAGGTTGTCCATACCTTCCTGGACGAGTGCCTCCGTTCTCGTATCGATCGAGCTTGTCGCCTCATCGAGGATCATGACCGGCGGATCCGCAACGGCTGCTCTCGCGATCGAGATGAGCTGTCTCTGACCCTGGGAAAGGCTCGCACCATTTCCGGTGAGCATCGTATTGTAGCCCTCCGGCAGTCTCTGGATAAAGTCATCGGCATTCGCCAGTCTCGCTGCCGCCATACACTCCTCGTCCGTGGCGTCCAGACGACCATAACGGATGTTGTCCATGACCGTGCCGGTAAACAGGTTGACATCCTGTAAAACGACGCCGAGAGATCTTCTAAGATCCGGCTTCCTGATCTTCGTGATGTTGATGCCGTCGTAACGGATCTTTCCGTCCGGAATGTCGTAGAAACGGTTGATCAGGTTCGTGATCGTCGTCTTTCCGGCGCCGGTCGCACCTACAAACGCGATCTTCTGGCCAGGTTTCGCATAAAGAGTGATATCATGGAGAACAAGCTTCTCCGGTGTGTAGCCGAAATCAACATCCTCCAACCGGATATCGCCCTTTAACGGGGTGTAGGTGACGGTTCCGTCCGCCTTGTGCGGATGTTTCCATGCCCAGATGCCGTTCTTGTCGTTTGTCTCCTTCAAGGTTCCGTCCGCAGTCCACTCCGCGCGGACAAGCGTTACATAACCTTCATCCTTCTCCGGCTCCTCATCAATCAGAGAGAACACTCTGGAAGCTCCTGCGAGTCCCATTGCGACCATGGAAACCTGCATGGATGCCTGCCCGATCGTCTGGGAAAGCTGTCTTGCCATTCCGAGGAACGAGACGATAATACCGATCGTAAGGACACCGTTTCCGCCGAGGCTTAAGTTCGGCGCTCCGCAGTAGACGAGAAGTCCGCCAACGATCGCCAGTACCACATACATCAGGTTGCCGACATTGTTTAAGATCGGCATCAGGGAGTTACCATAGCGGTTTGCAAGTTCTCCGTCGGAGAACAGTTTCTCATTTAACTTGTCGAAATCCTTCTTGCACTCTTCTTCATGACAGAACACCTTTACGACCTTCTGTCCCTGGATCATCTCCTCGATGAAACCTTCCTCTTTCGCGAGCGACTTCTGCTGCTCCATCATATAGCGGGAGCTCGCGCCGCCGAATTTCTTCGTGACCGTCAGCATGAGCACCGAGAACAGGCAGACCAGGATCGTCATCCACACGCTGTAGTAGATCATCATGAGGAACATGACTGTGATCGTCAAAGATGCCTGGAATACCATCGGAAGCGACTGACCGATCATCTGGCGGATCGCGTCCGTATCGTTCGTGTAGGTACTCATGATATCGCCGTGTGCATGTGTATCAAAATATTTGATCGGCAGGGACTGCATCTTGTCGAACATATCCACACGCAGATGTTTTAACGTTCCCTGTGTCACGATCGCCATGAGGTGCGTGTAGGTGAACGCCGCTGCGACACCGAACGCGTAGATCGTGAGCATGGAGAGGATCGTCTGCATGAACGGCTGTTTCACACTTTCCATGCCCGATTTCAGGCCCGGAAGGATGCAGGTATCGATCAGCCGCTGTAAAAATACCGTCTGGACAACGGAAGCCGCCGCGCTGACGATAATGCAGCAGATGACCACGATCAGGTGGATCCTGTAATTCTGGAAGATATAGCGGAGCAGGCGGCCGAAAGTGCCTTTTTTCCTATTGTTCTGTTTTTCCATATCACTCTGCCTCCTTGCTCTTTGTCTGGGAATCATTGACTTCCCGGTAAATTCCGTTTAAAGCGAGAAGTTCTTCATGCGTACCGGACTCCACGATCCGTCCGCCGTCCATGACGAGAATGTGGTCCGCATCCTGCACGGAGGAGACACGCTGGGCGATGATGATCTTTGTGGTATCCGGAAGCTCATTCTTAAATGCCTGACGGATCAGGGCATCGGTCTTTGTGTCGACCGCAGAGGTGGAATCGTCGAGGATCAGGATCTTCGGCTTCTTTAAAAGAGCTCTCGCAATACAGAGACGCTGCTTCTGGCCGCCGGAGACGTTCGTTCCTCCCTGCTCGATGTAAGTGTCATAGCCGGCCGGGAACTGGGTGACGAACTCATCCGCCTGCGCAAGCTTGCATGCATGGATCAGCTCCTCGTCTGTGGCGTTCTTGTTGCCCCAGCGGAGGTTATCTTTGATCGTTCCCGAGAACAGGACGTTCTTCTGGAGAACGACGGCCACCGCGTCACGGAGCGCCTGGAGATCATATTCTCTCACATCGCGTCCACCGACTTTGACCGAACCTTCCGAGACGTCATAGAGACGCGGGATCAGCTGGATCAGGGAAGTCTTGGAGGAACCGGTTCCTCCGATGATCCCGATCGTAGCGCCGGACGGGATCTCAAGATCGATGTCCGTGAGCGCATATTTCTTGTTCTTTCCGGAATAGCGGAAGGAAACATGATCAAACTCGATGCTGCCGTCCTTCACTTCCTTCGCTCCGTTTTCCGGAGATCTCAGGACACTCTCATGTGTCAGGACCTCCGCGATACGGTCGCCGGATTCCTGCGCCATGCTGCACATAACAAATACCATGGACAGCATCATCATTGAAGACAGGATCTGGACGCCATAGCTGATCAGGGAGGAAAGTTCACCGGTCGAGAGCGATGTTCCGCCGGATCCGATGATGAGCTTCGCTCCAAAGAAGCTTACTAAAAGCATCGCAAGATAGATGCAGAACATCATGAGCGGGTTGTTCAATGCGAGGATCTTCTCTGCCATCGTGAAGTCTTTCCGGACTTCCTCTGCGGCTTTTCCGAACTTTTCCTTCTCGTAGTCTTCACGGACGAAGGATTTTACAACACGGATGCCGCCGACGTTTTCCTGGACGGAATTGTTTAAGGCATCATACTTCTTAAAGATCCGCTTGAAGATCGGATGTACATAGAAAAAGATGCCGAACAGCGCGATCGCGAGGACCGGGATCAGTGCCAGGAAGATGAAGGACATCCGGACATTGATACTCATGCTCATGATCACGGAGAAGATCATCATGAGCGGGGCACGGACTGCCATCCGGATGAGCATCTGATACGCATTCTGGACGTTTGTGATGTCGGTCGTCATTCTCGTGACCAGAGAGGACGATGAAAACTTGTCGATATCCGCAAACGCGAAATCCTGGGTTTTAAAATAGAGATCTCTCCGGAGGTTCTTTGCAAGTCCGCATCCGGCTGTTGCCGCGGATCTTGCGGAGAGGACTCCAAAACACAGGGACATGGTCGCAAGGACCAGAAGAAGCACGCCGTACTTTAAGATCGGCGTCATGGAAGTTCCCGTCATGTCATCGATGAGCTTTGACATGATGAGCGGGATCGTACATTCCAGCACGACCTCCATGGCAACGAACACGGGCGTCTCGATGGATGCCCGTTTATATTGGCGCACGCTTTTTAAAAGTGTTTTAACCATGAATCTTACCTCGTTTCCATATTATGATTTGTTATGATAAAAGTTCAAAAGGTTCGGTACAGCAAGTCCGTATCCTTGCAGAACCGGCTGTATCTTCCCCCCTTTTGTCCTCATAACGGACTTTCTCCTTTCAGATAAGTCTTCTGTCTCCCGCTGCCGGAAAGAGAACAGAGTCTTATCTGACTAATCTGTATCAGGACATGTTCCGGATCATCCGGCTGATGACGCGGAAAAATGTCGCGAGATCATCCTCCGTGATCCCCGCGGTCAGCCTTCGTTCCGTCTCCTCCAGACTCTCCCGGATCATTCCCTGGTACTGGAGTCCCTTTTCCGTCACAACGATCCGCTTTAATCTCGCATCGTAGGGAACCGTTTCCCGGCGGATCAGACCATTCTTTTCCATATCCTTTAAGATTTTTGTGGCCGTCGGCGGCCGCAGGCTGTATTCTTCCTCAACATCTTTCTGGAACACATCCGTGTCCATGCTTCTCGCCAGAATAAAATGAAGCGTTTTTCCCTGCGCGGGGCTCAGAGTGTCGTGAAAAGAAAAGGTACTGAAATGCCTCCGGATCAAATTGGACAGCATTCCGATACTTCTGCCAACAGTTTCTTTCATAAATCAAAATCCCCCTTTAAAAAAGAATGTGCCGCAGCTCATTCTCGCACCGAGCGTGATCGCTATCATCTTTGTCTGCCTCATATTTCAGCGCTTCTTTCCATTCTCCGCTCTGACCGTAAGAAAATGTGAAACCAAAATCAGAGTTCCTGTCATCTCCGACCGTATTCCATTGATTTTATTCTTAGCAAATACTTAGCAAACTAATTTGTTAGCTTGCTAAGTATCATAAGACATCCATCATTAAATGTCAACGAAAAAAATGTGAAAATTCTGTGAGAAAATCATTACATGAAACTCCATATGGGAATGTGAATAAGAGCATATAAGAATATTGTATACAATTTGTGCATGTTTCCGAAAATGAAAAAATTGGAAAAAAAGACTTACGAAGTCCGGAAAAATATTGTATACTGCGTTCACATAGAGATTGGAAACGCAGTGAGATGCACACAAAAAGCAGTGGAGTCGCAACGAGTTTTGTTGACTTCGCTGCTTTTTTCTGCCCCTTGCAGTGAGAAGCGCATCCGGAAGAAAAGACATTCCATATGCTTTTCCGATCATGAAAAAGAATATGTACGCTGGCACGTACAATAACCAAAAACACAATTTCACAAAAAGGAGAAAAAGTATGCCAAGAAATAAAAGAGAAAGTCTGATCTACACCGTATTAATGTGCTTTACTATGGTGCTCTGGATGAGCATCTACAATGTAACCCTTCACATGGGAGCTCTGAACCTGACCACGATCCGCGAAGCATGGATCGGTTTCCCGATCGCCTACGTGTTTGCGATGTGCATGGACTGGTTCGTCGTATCAGGCCCGGCAAAGGGATTCGCATTCCGTTTTCTCGTTAAGCCGGAAAGCCCGGTATTACACAAAGTGATCGCAGTTTCCTGCTCCATGGTCGTTCCGATGGTGATCATCATGTCCATGTACGGAGCTCTTGAGGGATGTGTAAAGAGCGGAAACTTCAATCTGCTCCTGATCATCTGGCTGACAAACATTCCGAAGAACTTTATCATGGCTCTTCCGTTCCAGCTCCTCGTTGCAGGACCGCTTGTACGCCGCGTATTCCGCGGAGCATTCCCGGAAGGAACTGTGTTAGCATGATCGGATAAAAGCTGATCTGCGACAAAAATTTTTGTTATAGATCTCAAAAACGCCCTATCGGCAGAATGCAGCAATCTTTGCGAGTGAACCCATTGAAAAACAAAAGACACAATGCGAGATTGAATTTTTCAATCAGCACTGCGTCTTAGCGTCTGGCTCTTCCGTCTTTCCGGTCATGACCTGCTTTCTTGTTTTTGTAACCGTTCGGTTACTTTGTATTATAGCAACCGAACGGTTACTTGTCAAGATAAAAGAAGACGTTCGGCGGAAACTGTTTCATGAGGAATAACATCATGCCGCCGCATTCGCATTCACCTGGTCGATCACCTTCCGGATCCCCATCCATACAGACAGATCTGTGAAGACATCCACAATACTTCCCTGATCTGTAAACGGGGAATCCTGAAGAACAGACAGATCCTTCATCATTCCATTCTGGACAATATATTCCACAATCTGGTTCACAAAATAGATCTGCCGGCTGTCAAGGTTGGTGCTGTCCAGATATTCTGAAAACGCCTGTTTCGCCGCATTCATATCGAGACCGACGATTCCCCGTACAAACTCACCGAGTGGCTTTTCCCCGTACTCCGCCTCATAATCTGCCTTCGTTCCGAGATCACTCCAGAGGATCTTTTCCAGCTCCTTCACATCTTCGGAATTCAGCGGGATATTTCCTTTCAGCTTCGCAATCACTGATTCATTCTGATGTTCCCGGATATAGAACTCCGCCTTTGCCTTATAATTTTTCAGATCATCATTTTCGAGCTCGGATTCGTTCCACTCCACGGAAAGCAACTCATCATCCAGCGTTGTATCGTAAATGATCTTTTCCTTTTTAATATACTTTATCAGCTCGCGCAGGCTTTTCCGGATGTGCTCAAATTCATCCACACCGGCACGATCCAGATAATCCGTATGAAGGATTTTTTTAATCAGCGGCGCCTGTGCTGTAACCTCCGGAATATTCGAAACCTTTGCAACTCCATTTACCAAATTCAGCAGATCATGCTTTCCTCTGGAATACTTCTTCCCGGCAAGACTTGCAAGCTCGATTCCATACAGCAGCGCATCAAATCGAAGCGCCTGTGCATTGTCATTTTCCGGTTCGATCAACGGTGCGAGTTCCGTTTTGACTGCCAATGTGTCCGCATACGTCAGTGTCTGATAATTTTCACTGGCAGAATACAGATCCACATACTTCAAATGCTGCCGCACTGCAAAATTATCCCGGTTCAGTTCCCGCACCTTTCCGGTCATTTCGTCAACCAGCGTATTTCGGAATTTCTTCAATCGTTCCGTCTGATATTCAAGGTCCTGCAGCTTATAAGATATCTCGAATTTCAGCTGAAAGATCGCACCTTGGACTGCAATCATATTTGCGGTCGCTTTTCCCTGATTCATCCGGAAAAATTCAAAATTCCCACAAAAATCAAAGATATAAAACTTGTCCTTATCTGCACCATCCATAAGTCCCGGACAAAGTCTCGTTCCGCGTCCGATCATCTGCCAGAATTTTGCCTTACTCATAACTTTTTTGAAGAATACAAGGTTTAAGACCTCCGGAACATCAATTCCAGTATCCAGCATATCAACCGATATCGCGATCTGCGGCATTTTCTTTGGATCTGAAAATTCATCGATCGCACTCTGCGCATAGTTCAGATAATTATCTATCACTTTTGCATAGTCTTTCAAGTGTGGATATTCTTTTCCAAACACCTCAAGAATTTTCTCTGCATGCCGGTGGTTCTTCGCAAAAATGATCGTCTTTCCGATCTTATTCCCATAATCCACGCGAAGCCCATTTGTCATCAAAATATTCAAGACTTCACGAATCGTATCTTCATTAAACACCCAGTCATTAAGTGCCGAAGAATTGATCTGCTCCGGAAGATTTCCATCTTCTGTCTCAAAAGTCTCCTCGTACTCCTGCTTATCCTCCTCAGAAAGTTCATCGTAGACAATCCCATTTTCAATAAATTTTAACCTCGTCTCGATCGACATAAAATCCACAAGATAACCATCTTTTACCGCCTGAGCCAGCTCATATCCATATGTCGGCACACCACTTTCCAATTCAAAGATTTCATATGTATTCTTATCGATCTCATCCTTCGGAGTTGCGGTAAGTCCGACAAGCGGGGCATCAAAATAATTGAAAATATCCCGGTATTTATTGTAAATGGATCGATGTGCCTCATCACAGATCACAAGGTCAAAATGTCCGCATGTAAACAATTTTCCATCTTCATCCTGAACCATATCAATGCAGTTCATCATCGTCTGGTAGGTGGAAAAGACACAATGCGCGCCATAATTATCTTTCTCTTCGCAGAGATTCGTGACGGAAAAATCCGGCAGAAGATTGACAAAACTTCTTTTCGCCTGTGTTACCAGGCTGTTCCGATCTGCAAGAAACAGTACATTTTTGATCCATCCATGATTCAGAAGGATTTTGACAAGCGCGATCACGGTTCTCGTCTTTCCGGAACCGGTTGCCATGACAAGTAGCGCTTTCCTGCGATTTTTCCGATCAAAGCTATCGCAGACTGCTTTCACCGCTGCCTCCTGATAATAGCGCCCGGCAATCTTTTTATCGACAAAAATATTCGTCAAGCCGGTACGCATGGACTGCAGATTGAACAGTTTTTCCAGATCACGCTTTGAATAGATGGAAGCAACCTTCCGCTCCGGATACTGGTTATCCGAAATCCGCGTTTCGAATCCATTTGTCAGGAATACCACAGGTCTTCTTCCCTGCTGTTTTTCGATCAGATCCGCGTATAATTTCGCCTGCTGCCGTCCCTTGCTCACATCCACACAGGTCCGCTTTGCCTCGATGATCGCAAGCGCCTTTCCATCATCCCCATAGAGAACATAATCTGCAAATCCAGTCTCGCTCTTATTCGGCATTCCCGGGATTTCCACTTCATTCAGCCAGTTTTTCCCCTCGATCCAACCGGCATCCTCCAGCATGGCATCGATGTAAAGTTTTCTTGTCTTATATTCCGAAATATCAAGCGGTTTCGGCACATAGGTCGGCTGCTGCTCTTCTCTTCGTGCCGTCAGCTCTGCCTTTAACGCCTGGTTTTCTTTGATCAGTGTTTCCAGGTCGATCTCCGGTGTCTGCGGCTTTATAGCGACTGGTTTCGTCTCTGTCTTACCCAGCAGTTTTTCATCAAATGCCCGTTCTGTATATTGATCTGCATAGCAATACGCTACATAATCCATGAAAACAAACAGATTTTCCAGACACAGCGCCGCCTGCTCCTTCGATACCCGTTTTCCTGTATGAGCCGCTGTATTTCCCATTTTCCGGATAAAATCCAACCGCTGCCATAAATCATTATCCACAAGATCCCGGAAATCTTCCGCACTCATCAGGCTGACCAGCTTGTCATCCCATGTTTTCGTCAGCGAGCTGTCAACCGAATACATCCACTTGATTGCAAATTCCATCGCCCGACGGCAGTTTAAAACAGATGCAGACTCATCAATGGAAAAAATCCGCTCCGCTGCGATCGCTGTATCGGCAAAACTTTTGAATTTTGGTTCATCCTTTAAAAAATCAAAGTTCGTCATGATGACACCTCCTGTTCGGGTGTATGACTTTTTTATTACTGTCCGTACAGCACGTGCACAGACTGATTGAATCATTACAAGATTTTCTTTTCTCTGTAGCTTTCAAAAATGTACGATGGATTTTCATAGTAAACACTGCTGTTATAGTCATCAATTTTCGGGCTGATAAAAGAATTATAAACCTGCATCAGTGCATCGATCACACTGATTTTTTCGTTTTCCGCAACCTTCTTGATCAGCCTTTTATAAACTTTTCCAATTTCCCAGTAAGTCGGAATTGTATACTGACAATCTCCTACATTATCAAAATTGCCTTTTTTGATACCTGACTCCGCAATGAAATCATCGCTGACACGGTCTATGTTATCACAATGATAGACATCCGCAAGATCATAAATCTTTTCCAGACGTTTTTTCCCTAATGCGTTTACAACATCTGCTCTTTTGTTTGTTGTCTTCCTGGCAATATAATCGATCAAACTGCATGTAAAAAAGAGATCGTTGTCTTTCTGCGGTTCTCGCCCTGTTTCCTGCATTATTGAATCACCTCATAATCTCTATATTCCAAACACTTCAAGGCATATTCGGTACAAAAATTAATCTGATGTGTTGGATATTTAAACTTCGCCAATACCCAGAACTGTTCCCTGGTGATACTTCCATCAATAAAATCAGAAATGTAGCTGTAAATCTGGTCATCCGCCATCGCTCCGATCACGATATCGTATGAATGAGGTTGTCCATTCCGGCATGCGACAATAAAATCCAGCCATTCTTCTGTCATCGTGGAAAATTCTTTGATATTCAGTTTTGTATTCAGGCGCACGTCATATACTGAGACAATTTTTGTATCATATCTTCTCGCCCAGCGAATCGCCTGTTCCCTGATCACTGTACAGTAGAATCCAGGACCAAAGTCCTTCGTATTTCTCCCGATCCGAATTTCCGGTTCCTTCACCGGCATGTAGCCGCCGTGATAAACTGTCATTTTAGGCATAAGTAGTGTCCTTTCTATGAATTTTGCATGAAATAGTCGAATATTAACTGGTATTGGGTTGACAGGTGTGCGTATGCGGATGATATTGCAATTTTGATTTGTCGACTTGATGAACGAAATCGACAAACTCATTCTGCTTTTCTTTTTCTGGTACAATAACCTTTAATTCACTAAGAATTTTCAAATTAATATTCTTCTGAGCAGACTCAGGAGCCTGTGACTCTAATATTGCTTGAAAGAATGAAAACCAATAATGAATGAATATATTATTTGTCTTTTCATTTGCTATAAAACCAACTACACTATCAGGAAAACAAGCATCAAATTCCAATATAGCGGTCTTTGCAATATTAGCTGCAATCGTAATACATAAAGTTCCTTTGCTCCACATCTTACTTTGTTTTAATCCAAGTTCTGAATATGTACTATTATAAGATGTAATGTATAAGCTAGCGTTTGCTACATCGCCAGTTTGAACCAGCGGATATTCTCCATCTAATAATCTAGGATCATTTCGAGGTCTGTGTTTTGACACTCCTCTCCCAAATTTTCCCAACTCAGGTAAAGTTGCTTCGGGCAGTCCATATGAGTTTGAGACTGGATCTCCAAACATCTCGACAAATCGGGCTCTGATAAGTTCATCTAAAACGGATAATTCTGCTTTTCTATTATCAATTACCGCGGATAACCTATCTAATACTTCGCTAATCTTACACTGCTCTTCATAGGAATAATCGGGAACTAGTGCTGACCTTACAATTTTATCACTTACTGCTGAATAACTAGCCCCAGTTGCTTGCGATACCATATCATCGATGAACGCTCTAGATTTACAGAAATTGAATATGAATCTGTTATTTGCGTTCTCTTTACAATCCAATATGCAAAATCCTGTTGACGCAATTGTAATATTGGGTGTATCATCTTCTAACATTGCAACCGCATTAAGATTGGGTCTTACGGTTGATACCAATATACTCCCCCGTTTCACCATTTTTCTTGCTCTACTCGGAGCATCTCTAAAGGCAATTGTCTGATACCCAGTAACTTTTTTTGTCTCGTTATCAACTGATGAAATATCTATGTAATCGATAAGTTTATCCGAATCTTCTTTAATCTGCCCTGCACTGGGCTTGCACAACTCACCTAACTTTATTTTTTTCATCTACCTCATCCCCACAAACCCGAATTGTCCATTTTTCATCTCCGAAAATCTCCCACTTCCATATTCTCTTTCCATCATCTTCTACAACCCCAGCAGTCTTTCCAGCTCATCCATCTCTTCCCCGATCTTCATCTCCAGCTCCCGAAGCTCGGTCATGATCTCCAGCGTGGACGGATATTCTACCGGAACATACTCGATCTTCTTATATTTATTGATGGAGAGGTCATAATCGTTCTCCACAATTTCTTCCTTCGGGACGAAAAAGCTCTGCTCGGTGCGTTCACGGTCCGTCTCCTTTTCAAGATGATGGAATCGCTCAATGATGTCCGGAATATCATTCTCAGAAATTTCACTTCTCTTATCGTCAAGACTGAGTCCATCTGCTTTCATGTCGTAAAACCAGACTTTATCAGTGCCGCCATGACCAGTCTTTGTAAAGATCAGGATTGCAGTGGAAACTCCCGCATACGGTTTAAACACACCGGATGGCATGGAGATGACGGCTTCCAGGCGGTTGTTCTCGATCAGCTCTTTCCGGATCGCCTTGTGTGCGGTCGATGATCCGAATAATACGCCATCCGGGACGATGCAGGCGCACCGGCCACCGATTTTCAGCATTCTTAAGAAAAGGGCCAGGAACAGCAGCTCTGTTTTCTTTGTTTTACATACCTTTAAAAGATCCGCCGATACGATATCGTAGTCCAGACTGCCTTTAAACGGCGGGTTGGCAAGAATCAGGCTGTACTTCTCTTTATCCGGATTCTGATCACTCAGGCTGTCACGGTACTCGATCGACGGATTTTCTACGCCGTGGGTCATCATGTTCATGGCACCGATTCGAAGCATCGTACGGTCCATATCGTAACCATGGAACATATGATTCATATAATGATCTTTGTTTGCCTTATCAAATAAGACTTCTTTTTTGCAGTTTTCCCGCAGATACTCGCTGGCAGTCACTAAAAATCCTGATGTACCGCAGGCCGGGTCACAGATCACATCATCTGGCTTTGGCTGCATCATGTCAACGATCATCCGGATAATGTGTCTCGGAGTCCGGAACTGTCCGTTTACACCTGCTGTTGCAAGTTTTGATAATAAATATTCATAGACATCGCCCCTGGTATCCGCTTTCTTTAACTGTTCCATCTGTTCGTAAACACCATCCAGCGCATTCACGATCTTATCCAGCATAAGCGGTGTCGGAACTTTGAAGATCGCGTCTCCCATGTACTTTGAATAGGCGCTTTCTTTATTTCCATGAAGATTTTTCATGAACGGAAATACAAGTTCCTGCATGTTTGCATACATCTTTTCCGCCGGGAAATCATGGAACACACTCCATTTTAACTGATTTCCATCAACCATCCGCTCACCGATCTGCACTTGTCCCGCAAAAATACTCTTATAAGGAATTCCGAGCATCGCTGCTTCCTTTGCATGAGTATTATCCGCATCATCCAGATCCCGGATGAACATCAGATACGTCATCTGCTCGATTACCTCCAGCGGATTCGTCAGACCGCCTGTCCAGAATATCTCCCATAAACTGTCTATTTTATTTTTCAGTTCTCCTGTTACCATTTTTCTATTCCTTCCTTATTCTTCCGCCAAAATATGTTGTAGCTGGTCCATGATCTCCCGATTCGGAATAAACACTTTTCCATCCTCATATGTCAGCAGACCGTAGATTACCATTGCAGAGTAAATTTCATCCTTTGTATGCAGCTTCATCGCAGTCGCAGCGTAGTTCTGGATCTCAACATCAATGCCCTCTCCTGCGATCATCAATACGATATCATCACGGACTTCCTCCACATTATTGCGGACATAGTAGAAGATTTCGTCATACGGTCCGGAGCTGGTCCAATAGTTTCGTACCTGGTTGTCCGTCAGATCACATACGATTGAACGTGGATTGTAGATCAGATCTCCGCCTGCTGTGTGATATCCGTCATACCAGTTTTTAAAAACATTCCCATCGCATTTCCTCTCTTTCCGGCTGGATCTCTTCTTTTTTATATTATCCTTAGTATAAAGCATCTGCCGTTATAAATCAACAAATCCGGCTTTGCTGAGATGCTCTTTCCACTCTGAAATCTTCACAGCTGCGGACCACCCCGTTCATGTGTTTCCCCCTCCGTGTTCTTTCTATAATAAATACACTTCCCCCGCACTTTCTGTCACATCCCCACGAAACTCCGCAAAAATCCACCAAAACTAAGGCTTTCGGCTTCTTGACAATCCCAATTCTACACGCTATAATACAGAGAATGTAAAGCTAAAAATTATAAAGGGTCATTCTGCCCCGAAACAATAAGAAAGGTAAGACATCATGGCTGATAAGAAACATATTTTAACTTATGCAGGACTGAAAAAATACGAGGATGAGCTTCAGGATCTGAAAGTAAACCGCCGTCGTGAGATTGCCCAGAAGATCAAAGAGGCAAGAGAACAGGGAGACTTATCCGAGAATGCCGAGTACGATGCTGCGAAAGATGAGCAGAGAGATATTGAGTTAAGGATCGAAGAGCTCGAAAAGCTGTTAAAGAACGCGGAGGTCGTTGTTGAGGACGAGGTAAATCTTGACAAGATCAACGTCGGCTGTATCGTAAAGGTTTACGATGTCGATTTCGACGAGGAGATGGAATTCAAGCTCGTTGGTTCCACAGAGGCAAACAGCCTTGAAAATAAGATCTCCAATGAGTCTCCGGTCGGACACGCGCTGATCGGCAAACGCGTTGGCGATGTTGTTGACGTTGAAACACAGTCCGGAGTTATCCAGTATAAGGTACTCGATATTAAAAGAGTCGATTGATCACTATCGTGTACAGACAGGGATCTCCCGGACTGAAAATTCTGTACACGATCGTATCGATCATACACAAAGACTACAGTGAAGGAGAAATAGAAAAGTGGCTGAACAGCAGAATCAGAACAAGAATGCAAATGCAAAAGAGCAGGATATCCATCAGCTCTTAAAGGTGCGCCGCGAAAAGCTTGCTGAATTACAGGCAGAGGGCAAGGACCCATTCCAGATCACAAAGTATGATCAGGATACTCACAGCGCAGATATCAAAGACAATTATGCAGAATATGACGGAAAGGAAGTTTCCATCGCAGGACGTATCATGTCCAAGCGTGTGATGGGTAAAGCTTCTTTCTGCAACGTCCAGGACCTCAAGGGCAACATCCAGTGCTATGTATCCCGTGATGAGCTCGGTGACGATTCCTACAAAGACTTCAAGAAGATGGATATCGGCGATATCGTCGGCATCAAAGGCTTTGTATTCACAACAAAGATGGGCGAGATCTCTGTTCATGCCCATTCCGTAACTCTGCTCTCCAAGAGCTTACAGATCCTTCCGGAGAAATACCACGGACTCACAAACACAGATACCCGTTACCGTCAGAGATATGTGGACCTGATTATGAACGAGGACGTAAAGAAGACATTCGTGATGCGTTCCAAGATCATCAGCTGCATCCGCAGATATTTAGATAACCTCGGATTCCTCGAGGTTGAGACTCCGATGCTCGTTGCAAATGCCGGCGGTGCTGCTGCAAGACCGTTCGAGACTCACTACAATGCACTTGACGAGGACGTTAAACTTCGTATCTCCCTCGAGCTCTACTTAAAGAGACTCATCGTCGGCGGTATGGAGCGTGTTTACGAGATCGGCCGTGTATTCCGTAACGAAGGTCTTGACACAAGACACAACCCGGAATTCACTCTGATGGAGTTATACCAGGCATATACAGACTACAAGGGAATGATGGACCTCACCGAGAACATGTTCCGTCATATCGCAGAGCAGATCTGCGGATCCACAACGATCCCGTATGCGGATGTTGAGATCGACCTTGGAAAGCCGTTCGAGCGCCTGACCATGATCGATGCGATCAAGAAATACACCGGTATTGATTTCAACGAGATCACGACAACTGAGGAAGCAAAGAAATTAGCGGATGAGAAGGGCGTTCACTACGAAGATCGTCACGTTCGCGGCGACATCATCAACCTCTTCTTCGAGGAATTCGTTGAGGAGCACCTGATCCAGCCGACCTTCATCACAGACCATCCGATCGAGATCTCCCCGCTTACCAAGAAGAAACCGGATCATCCGGAGCAGGTTGAGCGTTTCGAGCTCTATATCTACGCTCGTGAGATGTGCAACGCATACTCCGAGTTAAACGACCCGATCGATCAGAGAGAGCGTTTCAAAGCACAGGAAGCAGCACTTGCTGCCGGTGATGACGAAGCAAATACTACTGACGAGGACTTCTTAAATGCCCTTGAGATCGGTATGCCGCCGACCGGTGGTATCGGATACGGTATCGACCGTCTTGTTATGTTATTTACAAACTCCCCGGCGATCCGTGACGTACTGCTCTTCCCGACAATGAAATCCTTAGACACAAAGAAGTCTGAGAAACCGGTCGTTAAGACATCCGAGAACGCAGCTCCGGAAGTCATCGACTTCTCCAAAGTTGTGATCGAGCCGATGTTCGCTGATTATGTTGATTTCGAGACATTCAGCAAGTGCGATTTCCGCGCTGTTAAGGTAAAAGCCTGCGAAGCAGTCAAGAAGAGTAAAAAGCTCCTTCAGTTCACACTCGATGACGGAACCGGCACAGACCGCACGATCTTAAGCGGTATCCATGCTTTCTACGAGCCGGAAGAGCTTGTCGGAAAGACCCTGATCGCGATCACAAACCTTCCGCCGAGAGCCATGATGGGAATCGATTCCTGCGGTATGCTGCTTAGTGCAATCCATACTGAAGAGGGCGAGGAGAAATTAAACCTTCTCATGGTTGACAACCATATCCCGGCTGGTGCGAAGTTGTACTAATTAAAAGAAATATTCGGATAACAAAAGAAGTGGGCAGTTCCTGTTGGGGCTGTCCACTTCGTTGTTTTATAATTCTTATTATTCTAAATCCATATTGGTCAGTTGCCTGATCTGATCACGCCTGTTATAAATAACAGCCGTCACCTGGACTCTGCGATTTTCATCAGCTGGTTTCCAATTTCTTTTCTTAATTTATTTTGTGATCTGGAACGACCGGTTGATCGGGGAGGCAAGGTAATTGCCGCCGAGAACGACTACGGTCATCGTGTAACGCCCCGGCTCAGTCGGCGGGGTTGTTGTGCTGGAATAAACTTTCCATTTGCTGGTAAAGCCTGAATACAGCACACTGACGCTCGACTGATCTGCAACTGCTGCGCCGCCGATTTCCAGGCGAGCTCCGAAATCAGCACCCGCCGCTTCCGCTGCGGAGATCTTTTTGCCGATACTCTGGTTCCATACAAGCTTTGCCTTGTCAGCCTTTAAGACAAGAGCGCCGGTGCCGACACCCGTATTGTAGTTCTTGTTGTCGGTGACTGCTGTCACGCTGTAAATTCCGGCATGATTCGGGGCACCGATACTGATCCGGAGATTATCAGCGATGGACGGAAGCTTGTTGATCACCTTGATGACCTGTCCCAGAGCGCCGGTATCCACACCGATCTTCTCAAGCGCATCGATCACTTCACTGGCATTTAAAAGCTTTCTAAGCTCACCGACCGTGATGCCGTTCTGCAGCATTTCTGTCAGGGTTGGCTGATTTAAGCTTTCCAGTGCCTTATCTACGATCTTAATGACAGTGCTGTTGGAGGTATACTGTTCCGGAAGCTCCAGATAAACGCCTGTAGTCACATTGCTGGTGATTCCGGCGTAGATGATATACAGGTTGAACTGATCTTCCGGATCCGTGGAGACAAGCTCTCTGCCCTTCACAGCCTCGCTCACATATCTGCTGGCGCTGTTGACGCTGACCCTCACATTTGCTTTGTTGATGGTCACGCTGCCCTCAGCTTCTTCACTTGCACGGTACTCCGAATTTCCCTTGAAGGTCACTTTGATCTTCTGCTCGCCTGCGCCGATCTGCGGGAAGCTTCCTAGAACCTTTCCTCCGAGTTCATAGCTTTTTCCTTCAAACGGAACATCGTCCCTGATTCCTTCTCCATTCAGGAATTTGTCAGCAAAGCTGTCACCGAGCTCGCTGCTCAAACCGTCAAGAAGAGAAAGTCTCGCATTGTAGGAAAAAGTGAAATCGTCAACAGACAGTGTGTCCCGCTCCGGAAGCTCGGAATTTTCCCAGTCGATCACATTGTCAAGAACCGCCTGTTTTACTGCTTCCACATCCTTATTATATGTGAAGGAGGTTTCGCTCTTTAATACGACTTTGCTGTTGATCCGGTTATCCGTCACTGCTACTGATACCGTCACGCTGCCCGGCGCATAATACCTGCTTCCGCCCCAGGAAATACGGATCTTCCAGCTTCCCGTGCCGAATTTCTTTGTAACAAGTGACTCATCATCGAGCGGTTTGAAATTTTCAATGAGCCCGGAAGGATCTGCATTGTACTTCACCTCGAACTCATCAAAATCCACTTCCGGTTCTGTGGACTCCACTACAGCCTCGTAGATCGCTCTTGCTGTTGCAGTATAATCGATATTCTGATCATGATCAAAAACAAGCCCTGCCTCGTAAGGAGCTTCTTTCAGATTGAACTTCATCTGCTCCCGTTCCGTCATGGTCACGTCTGTCTCTTTTTCAAAACCGGAATACTCCTCATTGCCGTCCCATAAAATACGGATCTTCTGTTTTCCTGCCGGGATTGCCGGATAGGTCAGGAGATTCACCGTCTCCCCGTCCAGTGCGACCCAGTTCTTTCCGAGATTTCCTACAGAGCCTGACTCAGCTTTACCGTAGTACTGGATCGTCACATCGTCACAGGTAATAAACTCCGCATTGGAAGCTGAAAAAACTCTCGTGAAGATCTCTTCTTTCGTCTCTTCGGCATTAAGGGTTCCGTCCTCGTCATATATCAGCGGAATTTCCTGATCCCGGAGCAGTTCGCAATCCACGGTAGGTTTTGCTGTTTTTCTGATTGTGAATTTTTTCTCTCCTGTGCGTACCTGATATTCACCATCCGCATTGTCTGCCAGCGCCGGATGGATATAGGTGTGAGTCACAAAGTATTTTTTTGTTGTACTTTCAAATCCGCCTACTGATCCCCAGGCGGTATTTTTCAGCAGACCACCATCTTCCTTTCCAACACACTCGTACTCCCATTACAGTGTATCTTCACTGTCCGGGAGCAGCGTTTCTGTCAGAATCTGATTCACAGTCTCCGTATCTGTTCCAGCCGGAATACATACCTCCGGATTTTCAGCGCCGAATGCTGTCAGACAGAATGCCTGCAGCAGAACAAAAAGTGCCAGTAACGCAATCATGATTGGATGAAGCGTTTGCTTTTTCATATCTGTATCCTCATGTTTCTCTTTAATTTTTTTATTTTTCTTTACTTCTCTTTTTCATCACAAGACCTGCCGCCAGAAGGATTGCGCCTGCGGAGAGCAGGATCCCTACCGGCCACCACAGCTGTCCTGTCTGGGGAAGCTTCTTTTCGTTCTCCACGGTTGTCTCCGTAGATGTCTCTGTTTCACTCTCTGCCGTACTCTCCTCCACTCTGGTTTCCGACTGTGTCTCCGCATCTGTGATCGTCACCGTCTCGTCAGCCGCTGTTGTGATCGTCGGCTTCTTATTCGGAGTCGGATCCCAGTCGTCATCATCACTGTCATCGTGATAACGGGTCGGAGAGGTCGGATTCGTCGGTTCCGTCGGATTCGTCGGTTCCGTTGGGTTTGTCGGGTTTTCCGGTTCTTCAATATCACACTTGATATCTGTTTCCGCCGCGGCACCGCCCGCTTCCACGAGAACCGGTGCCGGAATGTAGGTCTTGCCGCCAACGGTCATCGGATCCCCCGTCACAAGGTAGAGAGCCTCTCCATCCGGGAGATTCCGAAAAACCACATGCTTTCCGCTTCCCGTTCCGGTCCGGTAAGGCTGGATCCCCTGCGCCTTCACAAAATTTGTAAGAGTGATTGCAGCCTCTCTGGAGCCTCCTCCGGAAACATCCGCACCGGATGCCTGAAATTTCTCATTCAGCACATAGACACCCGCCTGTTTTTCTGCAACCCGATAGAGATATACCGTCATTTCGGCCTGTTCTGTTTTTATGTTCAGACTGCCCCGCTGTGCCGCGTAAGACGGATTTTGAAATATCACCATCCATACCGCAAGCACGGCAAAAATAAAGCCCAGGATCTTATTCTTTTTCCGAATTCCTGTCATCTTGGATTCCTTCCTTCTACATCGATTTCTGTATCTGATCTACATGCTTCTTTTTCTCTTCCATGCTGCTGCCGCTGTGCCCATAAACAGGAGTCCCAGACCCGTGAACATTCCCCGTCCCATTCCGCCTGTGGACGGAACCTTCTTATCGAGGACATCACCTTCCACGGAGTCATGTTCTCCATCGTTGACCCAGGCTTCGTTAAACAGCTCGTCCCCCTGGATCGCATCGTCTGTCACGACCGCTTCATAGGTCACTGTAATCGGATTTTCATCCGTCAGATCTTCATAATCGATGATTCCGGTATTAAAGAGGTTTACAAGATCAACCTTAACCCGGAATGCGTTGGAACCACTGGCTGTTACCGTGTAATACCCGGAAGGAACTTCTTTTCCATCCCTGCCCGCGGTCACACGGAGCGTACTGTCAATAAACTTCAGATACCGGTTCATCTCATCGTGGAAGACCATGGTCTCCACAACCGAATCCGGGATCGCATATTTTTCATCTGCAGAAAGGGACTGTGCAGAAATCTCATTGTCGTAGTTGTCTCCGCTTACGCTTCTCGCTCTTCTTGCACCGGACGCACTGTACACGCGGACTGTCTCCGCACCGGACGCACTGTGTACGCGGACTGTTCCCGCGCCGGACGCACTGTGTACGCGGACTTTGCGAATCCCCCTTGCGGAGTTTGCCGGTGAGGCGTTGGATGCCGTCACAACATAGCGTGCAAGCAGCTTAGGAAGACTGGAGGTCAGTGTAAACCTGATCTTCTTTCCCTGACTTACGGTTCCGATCTCGTCCTCGCCGTCTGCCTTTTTATCGATCGGATAACTTGTCGTCTCGTAGATCTCCGCGCCATGAGCCGCCTTGATCTGGAATCCCGTCTCATATCCGCCGGAAGCTACCGAAACGATATGACGATTTTCCGGAAGGTCATCGTCTGCGTTCCATCTTGAGCCCTCTGTATCGTCATACCAGCCGTCGATGCGGTGATTGCAGTCGTCGAGGTTCCAACCGGTTCCGACTGCGCAGAAGGTCAGCTTCTGCCTTGCAGTGTTGTAAATATCGTCAGCGCCTTTGGCTGCGTGGTTGTTGTAGAGGATCACACCGTCCGAAAGTTCTGCGGTTCCGTTTTCCCCGTTATAGAGGCCGCCACCGTAGGTTCCTGCATGGTTATTGCAGATGCGGACGCCGGTGCCGATGGTGAGTTTAGCGGTACTCTGAGCATTTTTGATGATCGTACCATCATTCATGATACCCGCGCCATGTCCTTCTGTTTCATTTTCACAGATAGAACCGGCATCTAATGACATTTTATTATAGTTTCTGATGCCGCAGCCCTTATTGTTTTCAACGGTAAGTCCTGCGCCATTTTCTGCTGAAAACTTATAATAGTTATCGATTCCTGATTTTCCATTTTCACAGATCGACACCTTTGCCCCCGGCTTAATTTGAACATTTCCAAAATAAAAGTTTAGATCGGTATGGATTTCAAGACCTGTTTCCTCATTACGATCCACATTAAGTTTTGCACCAGTCTCAATAACACCAATACCGCCGATCCTCAAACCTCTTGGACCTTTGTTTTCGCAGATGCTCATGTCTGATGTCCCATCAAGATTTAAATGATTGAAAAATGCCCCCTGAGACCGTCCCACATTTTTGTTCGATATAATCGAAGAACCGTTCTCAACACAACATGTCCCAAGGCACTGAATACCACCACGACCACCGTTCAGACCACAGTTGGTCACATTGATCTTAGAATGATTGCTTACTGTCATATTGGGCTCATCGACTGTAATCCCGCCATACCCACAGTCAGAAATCGATAATTCTGATCCGTTATCGATAACAATCTCAACCGGTGACATCGATTGAGTTCGATCCGATGCATCCTGAAACAGCCCTGAAGATCCACTTGAATTGAATCCACTGATTTCAACTGCGGATCCGTTGCTGATATACAACTTTGTTTCCGCATTTAAATAAATCCCATGTTTCCCGATTTGATCTCCGCTGCTTTTTAGCGTCCATGTCACATGATCCAATTTCAAATTTGTATTTGTAAATAAATTCGTTGTTGCACCATTTATTTCACCTTGCACTTCCGGATAGTTTATAACGTTTTCATCTATCATACAATTAGTAAATGTTACGTTGCTGATTCCCCCCTCTAACCTTCCGGTGATGATCCCCAAAGAATTCATCGTAATCGTCTTTGGATTCTCCTTCTGGCACTGGATCGTAACGTTTTTTCCTGCTCCGATCACAAGACCATCCGTCAGAGTCACATCATCCAGAAGATCAATTACAACATCATCCCCTGAATTCACCGCTGTCTGCAGATCATCATATTCAACTTCTCCTACCTTCGCCACAGCCGCCAACGAAGAAAATGCCATGGCAGCCGTCATCGCAGCGGCGGCTGCGGTGACGGTCATGAAACTTTTCCATGATTTTTTCATGTCTCTACCTCGTTCTCATAACTAGCAACAATCCGAAAAGTCTGAATTACTGTTCTTTTTTCTTTTTCTTACCTGTCACGATCACAGCACCTGCTGCCGCTCCCATCAGTGCGATTCCTGCTGCTGTGAAGGCTTTTGTTCCAATTCCACCGGTGGACGGAACATCCGGATCGATGACCGGGCCGTCAACGATATCTTTCTCGCTGTCGTTGACCCATGCACGGTTCTCCACCTTGTCTCCATCAATGGCTTTGTCAGAGACAACTGCGTCATAGGAAACTATAATCGGCTCTGCATTCTTTAACTCATCATATGTAATATATCCGTCATTGAATGCTGCGATCAGAGCGATGCTTACTCGGAATGTCTCATCGCCTTTTCCGGTTTCTACCTTGTAATACACTTCTGGAAGTACATTTTCATCATTTCGGACTGTCACTTTCAGGGTTCCCTTGCCAAATTCCAGATTTTTGCTCATCTTGTCATGGAAGATCATGCGCTCGGAGAACTTCTCCGGAATCAGCAATTTCTCTGCATTAGAATCGGAACGTACTACAAATCCAGCCAGTCTTGCCGGAAGATGGGATTCCAGCGTAAAGCTTATATTATCGCCCGGTTTTACGCCCTTGATCTCATCCTCACCGTCTGCCTTTTTATCGATATCCGGTCTGCTCTCCTTATCGTCCGCATCAAGTCCATGCGCAGCTTTGATCTGCAGCATACCGTTCTTACTTTCGCTGTTTACAAGAACAATATGGTGCTCACTTTCACCGCCATCGGCATTCCAGCGGCTTCCTTCTGCATCATCATACCAGCCGTCAATCGCGTGATTACAATCGTCCAGGATCCACTCTTTGTTTGTGTCTCCAAATTTCAGTGTCGCGTTTTCTCCGTTGTAGATATCGTCGGCACCTTTTCCGGCATGGTTATTGTAGAGAATAACCGATGAGCCGAGACGCATGGTACCGATATTGTAGATGCCTCCGCCGTAATCGGCACCAATCTTCTTCTCATTCTGTTTTCCCGTTCCGTTGTTGATGATCGTTGCGGAACCGATCGTCAGATCACAGACTGTCTGTTTTGTATAGATTCCGGAACCGGCATTGTTCATGATCGTCACATCTGCGCCCTTCTCGATCGTGCTTTTATATGTTCCATTTCCATGAAAAAATATTCCGCTATTATTGGCTACGGATAAAGGTTTCACTCCGTTTCCTTCCACATCCAGCTTGCATGTCTTATCCACATTCAGCACTCTGGTCCAGATACCGCTGTATCCGTTGTTTGTCGCAGTTAAGGAGGATTGATTGCTCATATCGATCCGCCATGCGGAAATTCCCCATGTACCATTTCCATCAAACAAAACTTCCGATCCATTTTTTATCGTATAGTATGTACCGTTTGATCCGTATCCATCGCTGTTTAATACCTGAACTTTACTGTTGTCGATCGTGGCATAAAATGTTCCCGTAAATCCTGAGCGGTTATTATCCGAGATGTAAGTCGAATTTTCGAGATTCACATTATAGCCTCCGTCACCTTTATTCCACTCCAGGGCATCCTGCGGATAATTTCGGATCTCCAGCGTGGAATCCTTCAGATTCAGCTTATTATTCGAGCAGAAATAGATCGCATGAGTGTTGGTAGCGACACCTTCGCCATCCATGACCATCTCTGCGTTCTCCAGATGCAGCTCTGCATTCTTATCTGCGCAGACCGTCTGCCAATTCCACTCTGCTGTATATGGTGTCGATCCGATTCTTTTCAGTCCCACAGCGCAGTTCTTAAAGGTCAGCTTTTTGCCCCAAAGTGCAATTCCTTTGTCCGTAAATGTAAGATTCTTCTTATCCGTACCACCATCTACCGTCAAGTTCTTGCTCAGATTGAGCCCACTTGTCGTCTCATTCGTATCAAGAACGATCACCGCTCCATCTTCTGCCGCAGCCACTGCCTCATCAAACGTATTATAGGTAGTCCCGCCAATATGTACCTGCGCAAATGCCGAAACCGACATTCCCGCCGTCATCGCAGTCGCTGCCAGACAGACCATGAAAACCTTATTCATTTTCTTTTTCATTTTCGATCCCCTCCATGTCAATTTATGTCGAAAAAAGCGCCGTTTTCACTTTTTTGTGAACCGGCGCATTTTTTCCATCATTCTTCCGGTTCTGTTACCCGGTGTCCGCGGACAAGGAGCCTGTGGGTATTTACCCCATACGGAGTACAGGTATAAAGCGTCACAAGGTCTTTTCCGTTCTGGATATAAAGTTCTTCCGTCTCTTCCGGGAGTGTTACGAGGATCTGATCCACCTCATACGTGAATGTCTCGTTTAAGACATCCAGAGTGAACCGATCTCCCACTTCCAGTTTGTCCAGGTCGGTGAACAGTTTCGCCTTCACAAGACCGTTATGGGCAGCCAGCACACAATGGGTATTTTCACCGCCCACCGGCAGGCTTGTCCCATACCAGAAACCGGCGCCCGACTGAAGCGCCCGCTCTTCCGTTCCGTGATAAATGGGAATGTGGACCCCGATCTTCGGAATGTCCACATATCCCATCATCCCTGTTCCCCATGGATCCAGAAGGTGGTCAAGCTCCTCCCGTTCCTCTGCGGGAACCAGAAACTGTTCCTCTTTCTTTGCAAGTCTTTCATTGTACTCTCGGGCCGCCTGGATCATTCCTTCGCAGTCGATCCCCTGAAACCGGTCATACGCCGCAATCGCCTTGTTGAACTGATACTGATAGTACCAGTCACAGATATGCGGGTACAGGAAAATTCCCAGCCCCAGGAGAAATATGACTGCTATGAGGATCCCGCGCCCGGTGAGCCATGAAGGTTTCCTGCCGGAATTACCGGATCCATGCTCCATTTGCATCTACCTGATATCCATCCGGTGTTGTGGTGTTCGCAAGTATTGCGCCAAGATTTGATCTTTTGCCTTGGTTGCATCGACCGTTAATGTAATGTCATATTTGCCATCACCGGCCGGTTTTGCTTCTTTGTTTAATGTAATAGCCGTTTTCGCGCTATCTGTTGTCTCAACTCCATCAAGCGTATAGCTTATTCCAGAGTTGTCCGTAGTAGCATCCGCCAACGACACTCCCGGCACAGACCCAACGACCATACAGGCCGTCATGAGTGCTGCCAGAACACGTTTTTTCATTCCGCGCTTCTTCATCTCTCTTTTCCTCCTTTTTTCGAATCGTGGATCGTAAC
>ERZ1106950.41-NODE-41-length-152407-cov-6.677937_pt1 | contig 152407 bp, 135 predicted proteins | sample MGYA00403675_ERZ1106950 | MGnify/ENA primary metagenome ERZ1106950 (study PRJEB35170, sample SAMEA104062410) | human gut metagenome | biome: human gut; feature: human-associated habitat; material: faeces | place: Denmark | collected 2012-06-13 ... | reverse complement strand
CCGCGCTTGCGCGAGACCTTGGCGACTGTCGCGATAACAAGGGGAAACTCGCGAATCGTGTTTTTGCTTGTTTGACAGGAAATTCCTGCGTTAAATGTTGCGTACATTCGACTTAATGATGCCGCACACACCTTTTCTCCAGCATCGTCACCGCCTGATACAGCACCGCCGACAGCACACACAGGATCACGATAGACAGGATCACGAGGTCCAGTTTGAAGACCTGGCTGCCGTAGATGATGAGAAAGCCGAGGCCTGCCTGCGCGGAGAGAAATTCCCCGATGATGACGCCGACGAGACAGAGACCGATGTTGACCTTCATGTTGCTGATGATGAGAGGGACAGAACCTGGCAGCAGGACCTTTGTGAGGACATCTTTCTGCTTCCCTCCGAGCGTATAGATCAGCCGGATCTGATCCGGGTCCATGGAGAGAAAGCCGTTGTAGAGCGTTAAGATCGAGCCGAAGACCGCCACGGAGACGGCCGCCGTGATGATCGTTTTCATGTTGTTGCCGAGCCAGACGATGAGGACCGGGGCGAGGGCGGACTTCGGCAGGCTGTTCAGCATGACAAGATACGGCTCCAGGATCTTTGCCAGCCGCCTGCTGGACCAGAGCGCCACCGCACCGAAGATCCCGATGCATGTCACGAGAAAAAAGCTGAGCATCGTCTCAAGAATCGTGATCCCCGTGTGATAAAAGATCGTCCGGTCCGCCGCCATGGAAAGAAAACAGGAGAGCACGCGGGACGGAGAACTGAAAATAAAATCATTCAGGATCCCGATGCGGGCATTGACTTCCCAGGAAACAAGAAACAGGATCAGAAACAAGACCCGGCAGGCAAAAATCTGTCTGCGGATCCGCCGTTCCTGTTCCAGATAGCGATGCTGGGAGGGAGAGACGGAGAGCGCTTCCGTGGGGATCGCACCCCGCCGCCGGAAAAAAAGAAAAGAAGCGATATCATGAAATTTCATCCGCTCCACCTCCGATCCCACATTTCGGTCCGTCATTTTCATCCTTTAGAGGAACACCCCCATACTTCCGATCATTTCCGTCCAAAGCCATCTCATCACCTTCCCCTGAATTTCCAAGAATCCTCCACAATTCATTAAAATAAGAAGAAAACTCCGGATAATTCCGCCGCTTCAAAGGACTCGTCTCATGATCCGGAAAACGGATCAGAAGCTCCCCCTTGATCCGCCCGGGCCGGCTCGTCAGGACCAGGATCCGGTCTGCCGCGCTGACGGCCTCGGAGAGATCGTGCGTGATCAGGATCGCCGTCTTTTTCCGGCTGCGGATGATCGAGCTGATATCATCACAGACGGAGAGTCTTGTCTGATAATCAAGAGCAGAAAACGGCTCATCGAGAAGCAGAAGATCCGGCTCCAGCGCCAGTGTCCGGATCAACGCCGCCCGCTGCCGCATGCCGCCGGAAAGCTCGGACGGCCTTGCGTCATAAAAATACTGAAGCCCATACGCATCAAGAAGCTCTCTCAGCCGCCCGATATGCCCGGGATCACACTTCCCCTGAACCTCAAGCCCGAGAGAAGCATTTGAAAAAATCGTGCGCCACTCAAACAGATGATCACGCTGCAGCATATACCCGATCCCGGACGATCCCTTCGCGACCGGGATCCCATCCAGAAGGATCTCCCCCCGCTCCGGCGCCAGAAGCCCGGAAAGCAGCGAAAGCAGCGTAGACTTCCCACACCCCGACGGCCCGACAATACAAAGAAACTCCCCACTGTTCACATGAAACGATATATCAGAAAGGGCCTTCGTCTCTCCCTCCAACGTATGATAGGAGAAATCCACCCCATTCACTTCCAACTTCGGAGTCATGGACACCTCACAAACAGTATTTATTATAAAATATGAATCCATATCTGCACATGTGAACCGTTATGCGAAATTGCCAAATCTCACAGACATGCTCATCAGAACTACTCCATACAATGAAATCCAGTCATCATCTATATTAGCGCTGCCCAACACTCATCTATTTATCATAACTTTGTGCATCCATCGATCTCTCACCCCGTCCAGCGCCAGCGCAGACCACCCACCAGGCACTCGCGCCTGGTGGGTGGCCTGCGCGTCCCCCCTCGCCAATCCCCCCAAAACCGTAAAAATTCCGCAAGAAAACCGAAAGACAGAAGTCCCAAAAACGCAAGCTTTCCCTGCTATACTACTCCTTAGTATAAAAAAACAACACAAACACCAAGGGAGGAAACCATGAGCAGTGAAGAAAAAATCTCACCTGATGAGTTCGATCAGGAACTGGAAGCTCTGATGAGCGAAAAAAAAGGACCAAAAAAGAAAAAAGGTGGAAAGAAAAAGAAGATCGCCGTTTCGGCAGCCGTCATCCTGGTCCTTGGGATCGCAGCCGGAAAGATCCTCGGCGGCGGAAAAGACATGGTCCCGGTGGTGGACACCGTAAACCCTGTGAGAAAAACGATCCAGAACCGCCTCTCCGTCACCGGCCCGGTATCCGGGACCGACAGCGTGGACGTCGTCTCCAACCTCCATGCGGAGATCCTGGAGATTCCGGTAAAAGAAGGGGACAAAGTCACAAAAGGACAGACACTGGCAGTCCTCGATGACTCCGATGTAAGAAAAACGGCAGATATCGCAAAAAACGATTACGATCTCGCAGTGAGCACCTGCGCGGAGAAAGACAAAGAAGCACGAAACGGCTACGCGAAAGCCATACAGGACCTAAATACCGCACAGGCGAACTACGACCGGACAAAAGCACTCTATGATGGCGGCAGCGTGCCGAAAGTAGACCTTGAGACCGCGGAAAACGGACTCAATGACGCGAAACGCGAGCGGGACTCCTATACCGTGAAGAATGGGACAGCCGTCGCGGACGATTCCTACCGCCTCCAGATCGAAAAGGCAAAATATGACTACGAGAAAGCGACGGAATCCCTGGAGGACACCGTGCTGAAAGCGCCGATCGACGGCACCGTGGTCCGCGTAAATACGAAAGTCGGCCGCTTTGCCGACAAGATGGAGAACGATGCCCCGCTGTTCGTGATCGAAAACCTCGACCAGCTGGAACTTGAGATCAAAGTCAGCGAATATTCGATCGGAAAAGTCGCACTCGGACAGGAGGCGGAGATATCAGCGGACATTTTAAATGGCGCAACGGTCCACGGAGTTGTCGACTCGATCTCCCCGACCGGAGAGGAAAAAGGCGGCGGTTCTACCGAACGCGTCATCCCGACAACGATTCGGATCACGGACAGCGATACGAAGCTGATCGCCGGGATCACCGCCCGCGCTTCGATCGTGCTGGAGGAATCGGAAAACGCCCTGACAGTCCCTGTGTCGGCAGTCATGGAGAAAGACGGGGCAGCTTATGTCCAGGAGCTCACGGACGGGGGCGTCTCCTGGGTTCCGGTCACCATCGGCGTGGAAGGAGATGTGGAGGCGGAGATCATCCCGCAGGAGGGCCATGCGCTGGACGAAAATTCGCTTCTGATCGCGGAGCCGGGAGAGCAGTATCCGGAAGGAATGGCTGTCAATTCAGCGGCAAAACAGGGGGAATAAGAGATGTTTGAAAAATGGAGAGGAGCTGCCTGGCTTACGGAAAATGTGACGGACGAGCTGATCCGCCTGGAAAATCTCGTGAAGATCTATGACACGGGCGCGATCCGGGTCCTGGGATTAAAAAAGATCAACCTGACGATCCGCCGCGGGGAATTTGTGGCGATCATGGGCCATTCCGGATCGGGAAAATCCACCCTGATGAACATTCTGGGCTGTCTCGACCGCCCGACACTCGGTCATTACTATCTGGATGGGATCGACACGGCGGCGCTGTCGCCGGATGAACTCTCGGCGGTGAGAAACAAAAAGATCGGTTTCGTATTCCAGTCCTTCAATCTGATCTCACGCACATCGGCATTAAAAAATGTGGAGCTGCCGATGACTTATGCGAGGATCCCGAAGAAAAAACGGACGGAGCGTGCCATGGAACTTTTAGATTGTGTGGGACTTGGCGCACGTGCCGGTCACATGCCGAACGAGATGTCCGGCGGACAGAGACAGCGCGTGGCGATCGCCAGAGCTCTCGCAAACGAACCGCCGCTGATCCTCGCGGATGAGCCGACGGGAAACCTCGACACGGCGGCATCGATCGAGATCATGGAGATCTTTGCGGAGCTCCACAAGGCTGGAGCCACGGTGATCGTGGTCACCCACGAGGAAAACATTGCCGCCTTCACGGATAGGATCATCCACTTTTCCGACGGACAGATCATCAAAGATGAGATCAATGAGAATCCGACAAAGGGGAGCGGGGAACTCCACATGAAGGGCCTCTACCGACATTTCCGGGAGGCAGCCGGAACAGAGAGCGGGGTGAGTTCATGTTAGGGGAAAATATGGTCATGGCGTTCCATGCCATCATGGCGAACAAGATGCGTTCCTTTCTGACGATGCTCGGCATCATCATCGGGATCGGTTCCGTCATCTCGATCGTCTCCATCGGAGACACCATGCGGGGACTGTTTGCGGATCTCTACAAGGATGCGGGAACGACGCAGGCAGTCGTGTCGATCGGATACTGGGTCGAGGACGTGCGGGACAGCGATTATTTCACATTGGATGACCTGGAGAAGATCCGGGAAGTGTTTGCAGACGAGATCGCATATATCGACAGTTATGCAAGTGTGAGTCCGGATGTCCGCGTGGGTCGGACTTCCATGAAATTTGATCTTCAGGGAGTCGACCGGGATTATCAGGAAGTACAGCCGGTGACGATGGTTGCCGGACGGTATTTAAACGAGAGTGATATCCTTGGAAGAAAGAAAAACGTGGTGATGGAGGCGGAGAGCGCCGGAAAACTTTTTGGAACGGAGGATGCGGTCGGGAAGACATTCCGGACGACGATCTACGGGGACACGGACCTCTATACCGTAGTCGGCGTCTATAAAAAGGAGATGAGCGCGTTTCAGAAACTGCTGATGGGCGGTTCCAGCGATACAGGGTCCGCATACATTCCGTACACGTTGCTCACCTGGCCGAATGATACGTTTTATTACTGCCGCTTATATGCAAAAGAAGGAACCGATATGGTGGATCTCATGTCCCGCCTGACCGCCTATCTCGGAAAATTAAAAGGGCGGAACGCAGGAGATTTCTATACGAACACGGTGGCGGATGAGATGGGAAGCATTGACAGCATGATGGGAGGACTTTCCATGGCGGTCGGCGGGATCGCGGCGATCTCCCTGATCGTCGGCGGGATCGGGATCATGAACATCATGCTGGTGTCCGTCACGGAGAGGACCCGGGAGATCGGGATCCGGAAAGCGCTGGGCGCGAGGACCAGGGATGTCCTGATCCAGTTCCTCACGGAGTCGGCGATCCTGTCCGCCCTGGGCGGGATCATCGGCGTCGTACTTGCCGTGACCGTTGTGACGGCGGGAGGTGCCGCGTTTGGACTCCCGGTCGTGATCCGGCCGGGGATCATCATTCTTGCAGTGTCATTTTCGGCGGTTGTCGGAATTTTCTTTGGAATCTATCCGGCATCGAAGGCCGCAAAGGCGGATCCGATCGACGCGCTGCGGTACGAGTAAAAAAGTCTGCGATCCCCTTTAAGAATTTACGCGGCTAATCTGTTTGCAAGAATGTTCAGCGCCGTGTATAATTATGAAATGAACTGCCGCCTGGTGTTCCGGACCGGAGAGAGTCGGGAGTCATTTCTTGAATATGCAGCGCTGGCAGCCGGAAACCTGATCCTGGACAACATGATCCTCGGGATCCTTGTGAGGGGAGGAATTCCTCTCTACGTGGCAAAGGTCATGACGGAATGTACCATGTTCCTGTTCAGCTGGATCATGCAGCATCAGATCATATTCAGAAAGAGAGGAAAGCAGTATGGGATGGGAGTTTGATATTTTAAACGGGATCCAGTCGGTATTTCAGTCGGATCTTATGGATCAGATTATGCCTGCAGTCACCGCTCTCGGGAACGGCGGCATCTTCTGGATCGCGGCAGGACTTGTTTTTACTTTATATAAAAAGACGAGAACATTTGGAATCTGCATTCTGACAGCACTGGTCTTTGAGGTACTGAGCTGCAATGTGATTCTGAAACCTCTGGTCGCAAGACCGCGTCCGTTTACTTCAGATCCGGCGAGAATCCTTTTGATCCCGAGACCGGAAGATTATTCGTTTCCGTCTGGACATACGGCGGTATCCTTTGCTGCAGCGTCAGCCGCCTGGTTTATGAAGAAGAGAAAAACAGGTGTGGCTTTTGGGGCCGTCGCATGCCTGATCGCATTTTCGAGACTGTATCTGTATGTCCATTATCCGACGGATGTATTGGCCGGGGCTGTCATTGGAATCCTCTGCGGGGCAGCCGCTTCAAAACTGACAGAGATGGTAGCGGCGGCCCGAGAGGCACGAAGAGATTCCGGCCCGGAAATTCCGGTCGGGAAGTTATGAAAGAGGGAGAACCATGGAGAAAAAGCCGGGAATGTCGCTGAGTTTGAGCTTCTGAGGTTCATGGCGCAGAATCCGAATGTCGTATTTTCAAAGGATCGTCTCCTTGAGGCAGTCTGGGGATACGATTACGTCTCGGACGCGGCGACTGTGTCAGTCCATGTGAACAGGATCCGGGAGAAGATCGAGGACGATGCGAGAAATCCGAAGATCCTCGAGACGGTCTGGGGAGCGGGATACCGGTTGAATTCATAATTATAACATGAAAAAACCGCTTACGGATTTCCGGATCCATAAGCGGTTTTGATCAATTTTTTCCTTTTTTTATTCTACAAGAGCTCCATTTACATCAACCGTGTGTCCATCCGGAGTTACACAGTCAACCATGAGAGTTCCCTTGAATCCGTCGCCTTCCTCATGGAAGTAGTACCATTTGCCGCCGATCTCATGCCATCCGGTAAAGAGGGCGCCGGTCTCAAGGTCCATGTAGTACCAGTTGCCGTCATCTTTTACCCAGCCGGTCTGCATGATGTTGTCATGACCGAAATAGTACCAGGTTCCGTCGATCTCCAGCCAGTAGTCAGTTGCTTCGAGACCTTCTGCGAAATGATATTTCCAGGTGCCGTCAGCGAGTTCTTCCCACGCACCGCCAGCCGGGGATTTTAAGCCGCGGAGACGACCGCCGTTTACACTGCGGTACTGTTTAGGATAAGTCGGCTCTGTTGTGTCAGCAGCCTGTGCTGTGATCATTGTTCCGAGTGCCAGAGTTGCAGCGAGAGCTGCGATACAGATCTTTTTCATGAAAAATACCTCCTGGGATTTCCTTTTCCGGTATCAGACTGCATATAAAAAATATGAAATCTGCCGTTTTTTCTACGAACTTATCTATATCCTAATATGGAAACAGAAAAGAGTCAATAAAAAGTGGCAAAATAGCGGCAAATAGAGAGTGAAAAGGCGGCAAAAATGCGGCGGGAGCTCTCACAGGCAGGAAATTTTGGGGTTACTTTGTCATAGTGAGAAATTTCGTGAACTGAAAATTTCGTACAATCCTGTAACGTTTTCTGAACATGGAATTCCACGTGATATTGGAGTGAAAATATGAGAAAAAAGGGAAATAGAAAAGTGTTGTCAAGTTTTCGGGTTTGTGATAAAATGAGTGGCACAGTTTTGTGGATGACACAATTTCGATGAAACCGGCGGTTTTATGGAATTTTCTGCCCGGAATAAGGGCGGACGGACCGCCTTTTTGGATTCACTTTTGCGTTGATGGAGGCAGATATGAAATATAAGTGTCTGATCTTTGATCTCGATGGAACACTGGTAAATTCGATCCATGCGCTGACCTACTGCACGAACCTCGCTCTTGAGAAGTTCGGGCTCGGTCCTCTGACGGAGACTCAGATGAAGACGATCGTCGGGGATGGATATAAGATGCAGATGAAGCGTTCTCTGGCCGCCTGCGGAGATACGGACGAAGCGCATTACGAGGCAATCTTACCTGTATATATGGAGATTTTCGGAAAATACTGTAACTATGAGATGCATCCTTACGATGGGATCATGGAGCTCACGGCGAGAGCGAAGGAACTCGGTCTTAAGATCGCGGTCGTGTCCAATAAGCCGGACGCTCAGGCGAAAAAGACGGTGGAATACGTGTTCGGAACAAACTATTTCGACACGGTGATCGGGGAGCAGGAAGGTGTCCCGAAGAAGCCGGATCCGTCAGGGGCGCTGAAGGCGGCGAAACTCTGCGGTGCAGATCCGTCGGAGTGCCTGTATTTTGGTGACACGAACACGGATATGAAAACTGGAAAGAATGCGAAGATGACGACCGTTGGAGTTCTCTGGGGATTCCGGGGGCGTGAGGAACTTGCCGCATTTCATCCGGAATTTCTGCTTGAAAAGCCGCAGGATATCTTAAAAGAGATAGTCGGGTGATGATACCGGAGGAGACAGATTGAAATATTTTAAGAAAACAAGACGAAAACGGGTGGAAGCATGGCTCATTGCAGCGATGTTTCTTTTTGGTTCCCTGACCGGGTGCGCTTCTGTCAGGGACACACACGGGAATGTGGGAACTCCAGGAGACGGGAAGCTGAAGGTTGTGACGACCTTGTTTCCGTATTATGATTTCGCAAGACAGATCGCCGGTGACGTCGTGGATCTTTCCATGGTGATCCCTGCCGGTCAGGACAGCCATTCGTTTGAACCAACGCCTGCAGATATCCGACTGATCCAGAATGCGGATCTTCTGATCTGCAACGGCGGAACGATGGAACAGTGGGTGACACAGGTGCTCGGATCCCTGGATGCCCCGGACCTGAAGGTCATCACGATGATGGACTATGTCGATGTCGTTCAGGAGGAAATCGTGGAAGGAATGGAAGATTCCGGCGACGATCATGGACATGATCATGCGCATCATGACGAGGAAGACGATGACCATGCAGATCATGACCACGATACGGAGGACCATGCAGATCATGACCACGATACGGAGGACCATGACCATGCGGACGACGACCATGCCTACGAGATCGAGTATGACGAGCATATCTGGACGTCTCCGGTGAATGCCATGAAGATCACGCAGGTGATCGCGGATACGCTGGAGGAGATGGATCCGGCGGATGCGGCGGTTTTCCGGGCGAATGAGGCGGATTACCTCGGGAAGCTGAAGAATCTCGACCAGGAATTCCGGGATGTCGTGGACGGTGCGGATCTTGACCTGATCGTCATGGCGGATAAGTTCCCACTCCGCTATTTTGCGGACACCTACGGACTTCGCTACCGGGCAGCGTTTTCCGGCTGTTCGTCCGACACGGAGCCGAGCGCGAAGACGATCGCTTATCTGATCGACAAAGTGCGGGAGGAACAGATCCCGGCGGTCTACTATCTGGAGCTTTCCAGCCACCGGGTGGCGGAGATCATCAGTGAGGAGACCGGAGCGAAGCCGTTATTATTCCACTCCTGCCACAACGTGACGAGGAGAGAATTTGAGAGCGGCGTTACCTATCTGCAGCTGATGGAACAGAATGTTGTGAATTTACGGGAAGGACTTTATCGATGAACCAGCCTTTATTAAAATGTGAACATGTGGACTTTGGATATGAAAATTACGATGTGGTGAAGGACGTGTCCATGGAGATCGTTCCCGGGGATTATCTCTGCATCGTCGGTGAGAACGGATCCGGAAAGAGTACGCTGATGAAGGGCCTTTTAGGGCTCTTAAAGCCGACCGGGGGAGTCCTCACGATCGCGGACGAGTTAAAACGGTCCGGCATCGGATATCTCCCGCAGCAGACGCCGGCGCAGAAGGATTTCCCGGCAACGGTCCAGGAGGTCGTACTTTCCGGCTGTCTCGGAAAGCGCGGAAACCGCCCGTTCTATTCTGCGGCGGAGCGGAAGATCGCACAGATCAACATGGAAAAGCTCGGGATCACGGATCTGAAAAAAAGCTGCTACCGGGATCTCTCCGGCGGCCAGAAGCAGAGAACACTGATCGCGAGAGCGCTCTGCGCGACCGACAAGCTCCTGATCTTAGACGAGCCGATCACCGGTCTCGATCCGGCATCGACCCAGGATTTCTATGCGGTGATCCGCCATCTGAACAGAGATGAAAAGGTCGCAGTCCTGATGGTCTCCCATGATATCGGGAACATCGTGACTCAGGCGAACAAGATCTTACAGTTGAAACAGACAGTCCAGTTCTACGGGACTGTGGAAGAGTATAAAAAATCGGAATTTGGAAGAGAATTCCTCGGAGGTGAGAGCTAAATGGGACTTTTACAGGAAATGTTTTCCTATCCGTTTCTGGTGCGCGCGATGATCGGCGGGATCTGTATCTCTCTGTGCGCGTCGCTTTTAGGCGTCAGCCTTGTACTAAAACGGTATTCGATGATCGGTGACGGACTGTCCCATGTATCGTTCGGTGCCTTATCGATCGCAGTGGCGTTTAACTGGGCGCCTCTCGCGGTGTCGATCCCGGTCGTCGCAGCCGCAGCGGTCCTGCTCCTTCGGATCACGGGAAACGGAAAGATCAAGAGTGACGCGGCGATCGCGATGATCTCTGCAGGATCCCTGGCGATCGGTATTATCGTGACCTCCCTGACAACGGGAATGACGACCGATGTGAGCAGCTACATGTTCGGAAGTATCCTCGCCATGAGCCGTGAGGACATGTATCTGAGCGTGGTGCTCTCCGTGATCGTCCTCGGAATGTTTGTGATCTGTTATAATAAGGTCTTTGCAGTGACGTTCGACGAGAGCTTCGCAAAGGCGACCGGCGTGCGCGTGTCGGCCTATAACCTTCTGATCGCGGTCCTTACTGCGATCACGATCGTCCTCGGAATGCGGATGATGGGCGCCATGCTGATCTCGAGCCTTGTGATCTTCCCGGCGCTGACCTCCATGCGGATCTTTAAGAGCTTTTTCGGTGTGGTCGTTTCCTCCGGCGTCGTGTCGGTGGTGTGTTTCTTCATCGGACTCGTTCTTTCCTATGTATATTCGATCCCGGCAGGAGCGAGTGTGGTGGTCGTCAATCTCGTGATGTTCGGGGTGTTCTGCATCGTTCAGATCCTGAAGCAGAAGGTGCGGTAAGAAAGATATGCTTTCTTCCGGTCAGCGCAGACAGATGCGCAGATCTGCGTAAAACTTCATAATGAGAAAAAATCTCAGATACTGCCGCTTTCCGAAAAACAAAGGAAAGCGGCAGTACTTGACTTTGCGGGAAAATGTGTTAAAGTTAGTAAATGGTAACGAAAAATGAAAGTGCTATGAGAAGACGGATTCGCAGTGATCTGAAAACTGCGGCATGTGTTCCGGTCTGCGGATGAGAAGAAACACTGGAAAACAGACCTGTCAGAACTACAGAAACATGGCACAGGTGACAAGAAAGAGGTGTCATTATGACAAAGATCGATATTATCTCCGGTTTCCTCGGAGCCGGAAAAACAACATTTATAAAGAAGCTTCTGAAAGAAGCGATCGCGGGTGAGAAAGTAGTCCTGATCGAGAATGAATTTGGTGAGATCGGAATCGACGGCGGATTTTTAAAGGATTCCGGAATTGAGATCCGTGAGATGAACTCCGGATGCATCTGCTGTTCCTTAGTTGGTGATTTCGGACGTTCCTTAAATGAAGTCCTCACAAAATATACACCGGACCGTGTCATTATCGAGCCGTCCGGCGTCGGCAAACTTTCTGATGTCATGAAGGCAGTATGCGACGTTGCAGGCGAGATCGACGTTGTATTAAACGGTTCTGTTACGGTTGTTGACGCACAGAAGTGCAAGATGTACATGAAGAACTTCGGTGAGTTCTTCAACAACCAGATCGAGAGCGCCGGAACGATCGTTTTAAGCCGTACCGATGTCGCTGACGCTGACAAGGTTGCACAGTGCGTTGAGATGATCCGTGAGAAGAACCCGAAGGCAGCGATCGTGACAACTCCGATCGACAAGCTGACTGGTGAGCAGCTTCTTGCGATCATCGAGAAACCGACCGATGATATGGCTGAGAAGCTTCTTGAGGAAGTAAAAGAAGGTCATCACCACCATCATGACGATGACGAGGAGTGCTGCTGTGGCCACCACCATCATCACCATGACGACGATGACGATGAGGACGAGCATGAGCACCACCATCACCATGACGATGACGAGGAGTGCGGCTGCGGTCATCACCATCATCACCATGACGATGACGACGATGAGGACGAGCATGAGCACCACCATCACCATGACGATGACGAGGAGTGCGGCTGCGGTCATCACCATCATCACGACGATGATGACGACGAGGATGAGCACGAGCATCATCATCATGACGGCGAGTGCGGCTGCGGTCATCATCACCACCATGACCATGATGCCGATGAGGTATTCACAAGCTGGGGTCTTGAGACAAACCGCACGATCACAAAGGAGAAACTCGAGTCCCTGTTACAGGAGCTTGCTCATTCTGAGAAATACGGTCAGGTTCTCCGTGCAAAGGGAATGCTCCCGGATGCAGACGGAACCTGGTACTACTTTGATCTCGTTCCGGAGGAGACGGAAGTCCGCACAGGCGCTCCGATCTACACAGGTAAAGTGTGCGTGATCGGTTCCAACTTAAAGGAAGACGAGTTAAAGAAAGCATTCGAGGCTTAAGAGACGAATGCGCAGTGTCGGGCATGTGCCGGACACGGATATGAAAGAATGCCCGTAGCTGTGAGAGCACTGAACAGTTACGATTACAGGAAATAAAAACGACAGGAGCTTTTTGCGTCATCAGGATCTCGCGAAAAGCTTCTGTCATACAATCAGATAGGAGAATAAAGCATTGAAACAGCAGGAAAAAATGCCGGTATTTGTCATCAATGGCTTTCTGGAAGCAGGAAAGACCCAGTTTATCACAAATACCTTACAGCAGGACTATTTCCAGGCCGACGGAACAACAGTCCTGATCCTCTGCGAAGAGGGAGATACGGAGTATGATAAGGAGATCTTAAAGAAGACAAGAACGAAGATCGTGACGGTTGAAGATGTCTCCGAGATGGATGAAGACTTCTACGGCCGGATCGAAGCGCTCTATGACCCGGACCGTGTCCTCATCGAGTGGAACGGAATGTGGCCGCAGGATCAGCTGCAGCTGCCGGATACCTGGGAGCTCTTCCAGCAGATCACGATCATTGACGGTTCTACCTTTGATCTTTATCTGAACAACATGAAGCCGCTCCTTGCGCTTCTTGTCAAACACTCCGAGCTTGTGATCATGAACCGCTGCGATGAAGTCAGCGACGAGAACATCACCCGCTACCGCCGCGGATTAAAGGCGTTAAACCCGCAGGCAGAGCTGATCTTCGAGGACGCGGAAGGCGAGATCGAGCAGGAAGTCCTGGAAGAGGATCTTCCGTACGATATGAAGGCGGACGTGATCAAGATCGATCCGAAGGATTTCGGTATCTGGTATATCGATGCGCTGGATAAGAAAGACCGCTACGAGGGAAAGGTCGTGGAGTTTACCGGAATGGTATTAAAATCCTCGGAATTCCCGAAGAACTACTTCGTTCCTGGCCGTATGGCGATGACATGCTGCGAGGCGGATATGACGTTCCTGGGCTTCATCTGCAAGGCGCGTGAGGCGAGAAACCTTGAGACAAAGCAGTGGGTCAAAGTCCGCGCGAAGATCGCTTACGAGTTCTGGCAGGACTACGACGGCGTCGGACCGGTCCTCTACGCGGAGAGCGTTGAGCCGGCGGAGGAGATCAAGGAGATCGTGCAGTTTTAAGAAAATTTGACAGGCAGAAAATTGGATTCCAATGGAAATAAAAAACAGACTCTTACTCTCGATTTTCAGGAGGAAAGAGTCTGTTTTTTATGTTAGTTCATCGGTGCCACCGGAACCGGCCGCTCGCGGTCGAACACTTCCGACACATCGAAGAGATCGCTCAGATGATCTTTCGTCGGATTCGTCTCCGGGAGGTCATAGTACATCCGGTAGCCATCGATATTCCGGCGTCCCTGACGCAGATAATCCGGTCCGAACTGTACCCAGTACCGGCTGGAGTCCACGTTGCAGAAGTAGCGGAAACCGAGCTGGTGGAGATACTCGTATTTCTGATTTTCAGATGTGTACGGGTGCCAGTCGCCGACATCGGAGCCGAACGGATAGAGCAGGATATCGGTCTTTCCGATCAGGGATTCCACGCGGGACGCCCATTTATCGGAATCGGTCTTCACATCTTCAAAGGAGCGCTTTCCGAAGTTGATATGTCCCCAGCTGTGGGAGGCGAGCTCCCAGCCGTTGTCGCGGAGACACTGCGCCACCTGGCGGACCGTCTCCTTATCGGTCTCATAGTTGGGGTTCGTAGTCTCATAGGACGGGTCTGTCCGGTATCCGAGGACACCCTGATATCCTGTGAAAGCCAGGACGGCTCTTGCACCTCGGTAGGAGAAGTCCGGGTGCTCCGTGATAAAGTCTTCCAGAAGCGGGACGAGATCGTAGGAGCCGACGGACACGGAACCGTCGTCCATCACCATCTCACAAGTCGGTTTCCCGTCTTCCCCGACGATCATCCGGCTCGCGAAACCGTCGCCGGTCATGTACTCATAGTAGCAGAGATCATCCTGCGACATGACGAATGGGATCTTTCCGGGCGGCAGCAGGATCGTTCCTGGCACCATTTTTGCATTGCCGTTTTCATCGGTCTCCTCATGCGCAATGTCGTGAAGTTTCACGAGAACATAGCCTTTTGCGTACATGGAGTCCAGGATCTTTAAGAACTCACTTTTTGTCGTCATCACCTGATCGTAGCCTTTTTCATCGGCATCCCCGTCAAACGCTTTGGAGTTGTCCATGATGAGGGAATGGAAAAAGATGTGGGTGATCTTATTCACATCAGCAGGAACCAGGGTGGCTTTTGTCTCTTCGCAGGACGCGATCAATGCCTTTACATCCTCGTTTTCGGCATAATCTGTCGCCGAGTTCAGGATCTCAAGGGCGGCATCGTAATCGTAGGTAACAAATTTTGCATGGGCGCTGTTTAAGATCTCGTCCAGCGCAGCATCGCCGGTATTGTAGGCGGCTGTCAGAGCTGTGGAGGAAGGCGTTTCGGAAGATGCATCTCCATCGGATCCGCTCTCCGCCAGTGAAACGTTTGTGTCTCCGTTTCTGGAGGAAGGATCGGAGGAAGTTTCTGTCTCCTTTTTCGCAAGTCCGGGAAGCCCGCCATGTTTTTTTATAAGGATCCCGCCGCCGACCAGAAGGAACAGAGCAGCGAGGACCATAAAAAGGATCGTAAGATAAACGGTCCGGCGTCGTTTCCGCATCTTTTCGCGGCTTGAAATATATGCGCGGCGTCTCTCAAAATCGTTGTTGTATTCCAAAGTATCACCTCTTGTAATTAATAAGGATTTTATGTAACTGTTCAGTACTTTTCACGGGTAGGAATTTTCTGAACTGAAAATTCCGTATGATACCGTTATGGCCGCGGATTTTGCCGATTTGGAATGCGAAGCATCGGCAAAATCCTGTTACAGTGCGCGGGCATGGAGTGCCCGTGTACTGTAACAACTGTTCAGTACCTTCACACCTACAGGAACCTCCCCCGGAGCTTCCTTTCGGATGCATGGCAAGTTACGATTTTATTACTTCTATCATAACACAACCGCATGTTCGCCGCTATGGGAAATACAAAAATTAAGCATTTTGTAAGCAGTGGCATAATAAGGAATGTCCGCTCCATATTTTATATGGAGAAATCCTGCGCGAGAGCAGGCTGGGCGGGAGAAAAAGCATGAGAGCTGGAAAAAGGATCTTTTGCGGGATCATGGCCGGGATCCTGGTGATGATGGGACCGGTAAACGGATATGCGGGGGCAGGAAACAGCAAAATAGCGGAGAGTGGACGGATCACAGCGGAAACTGCGGCGGGAGCCGATCCCGGCCCGGAGATCACAGCCCCGTCCGCGATCCTCATGGAGGCGTCCACAGGGACCGTGATCTGTGAGAAGAACGCGGATGAGCCGAGAAACCCGGCGAGTGTCACGAAGATCATGACGCTGATCCTGATCTTCGATGCCCTGCAGTCCGGGAAGATCCACCTGACGGATGAGGTGGTGACGAGTGCCCACGCGAAATCCATGGGCGGATCGCAGGTGTTTCTGGAGGAAGGAGAGATCCAGACGGTGGAGACACTGATCAAGTGCATCGTCATCGCATCGGGGAACGACGCGTCGGTGGCGATGGCGGAGTTTGTCGGCGGAGATGAGGGGACATTTGTGAAGATGATGAATGAGCGGGCGAAAGGACTGGGGATGGAGCACACAAAATTCATCGACTGCTGCGGACTCACAAATTCCCCGGAACATGTGACGACCGCGCGGGACATTGCGCTGATGTCACGGGAACTCATCACAAAATATCCGCAGATCACGAACTACACGACGATCTGGATGGAGAACATCACCCATGTGACCAAACAGGGATCGAAGGAGTTCGGCCTCTCCAACACGAATAAGCTTTTAAAGATGGCGACGAACTTTGAGGTGACCGGTCTAAAGACGGGGTCCACGAGCATCGCGAAATACTGTCTCTCTGCCACGGCGAAGAAGGACGGTGTGGAGCTCATCGCCGCGATCATGGCAGCGCCGGATTACAAGGCACGATTTAAAGATGCGGTGACGCTCTTAAATTATGGATATGGGAACTGCAGGCTCTATAAGGACGAGACGCCGCCGGAGCTTCCGAAGCTCCCGGTCAACGGCGGAAAAGAACCGGAAGTGGAACTTTCCTACGGGGAACCTTTTACATATCTCGGGCTCCACGGCGAGGATTTTTCCGGCATGGAGCGGGAACTGATGCTGGAGGAAGACGTAAACGCCCCGGTAAAGGCGGGGGACCGGCTTGGAACCTTAAGTTACCGCCTGAACGGGGAAGAAGTCGGAAATGTCCCTGTCATAGCGGCACAGAATGTGGACACTGCCGGATTTGCTGATTATATGAAGTGGATGACAGGGTGGTGGAGAATGAAAGGTGAAGAAGCTGGTGGTACTTTTCACAGGTAGAAATTTTCGGGATTGAAAATTCAATCTGGCGGTTCCATTTTCCGGAAAAATATTGTATGATGGTAACTATTCAGCAGATCGGTGCATTTACTGTACGGACTGTAAAAAACGATAAAGACACTGCGTGCCTGAAACGCGTACTCGCCCGAAGTTGAAGATTGGCGCAGGCAGCCGCGCCCGGAGCGAGAATGTGTCAAGGCACATTTTTTTTACTTTATGAAAAATGCCCGCGAAAAGCGGGCATGACGAATACACGGTTTTCAAATAGAAAATCGTGTATTAGATATCATCTTCATTTAAGAAATAATCCATATCCAAAAGGTCATCCTCGCTCATACGGCGAATGTCCTCGGATGTCATGCCTTCTGGCGGATTATCAATGTATTTTTTGCGCAGTGCCTCGATATCTGGTTTCATAGTGAATCATCCTCCTTTTAGAGGATTATACCATAGAATCCGGAAAAATCACGCAGAAGACCTCTTTCCACGAAACTTGGACATTGCGTTTTCGTACATTTCTTCGAGGGAAACGCGCTGGTGATTGAGGTAGAGTTCAAGAAACTCCATGTCATGTCCACAGTTGGGACATTTAAGAGGATCATAGCCAAAAGAAGTTAGAATGGCAGTTCTCCATTGAGTGAAGCTGAGGAAAAGCCGTTTCTTTTGCATGGAAACAGCCCGATAAAGTCGTTTATCCTCTTCCCGATGTCTGGCATAGAGTCCGCCATACCGGATCATCTTGAAATTTTTTTGAGGTATATGACGGATCAAACGTTTGATGAAGTCGATTGCCGGAATTGTTTCAACAACATATTTATTATCCTCATGACGATTGTAATGAAAAGTAACAGAATCCCCATCGTAAGAGTCGATTCTGGATGTAGCGATTACAGGACGCCCAAGATAGCGTCCGATATATTTTATTACGGTTGAAGGATCACATTTATTGGGTTTTGCATAGACATAAAACCCATGTTCATGTTCAGAGTAACAGAGGGCTTTGACTTTTTTAAAGGAGGGACCGATCTTAAGTTCCATTTCATTAAGAAGTGCGGTACGGAAAGAGTTGCGCAGGTAATTGTAGTTGAAATGGTAAATGTTGCGCCAAAAGCCATCATCGCTGTAGCCGCCTTCAGAAATAAGACAATGAATATGGGGATTCCATTTGAGATCTCTTCCAAAGGTATGCAGAACCATGATAAAACCAGGAGTGAAGTTTCTGGACTTATTGAGATTAAAAAACATCCTGGAAACAACACTGGTAACAGCATGAAACAGGCAATGAAGAAGAGAACGGTCATTGAGAAAAAAGTCGCGGAGACTCTCATCAATGGTGAAAACACAGTGACGATGTTGAACATTAATAAGCTTACAGGCCATGGAAGTGGTTCGTTCCATGGAATATTTATTGCCGCAGGAGGGACAGAAGCGACTGTGACAACGGAAAGGGACAAACTTAAGCTGTCCGCAGTGAGGACAGCCATACATGGTGCCGCCGTAGGAGGAATCGCCACAATGGATCATTTTGTCAATATTTCGCATCTCAGATGGTCTGGGATGGAGAGTATATTTAATTTCTTCATAATAGTCCGTAAAGATTTCCTGTAAGATATTCATAAGACTATTATGCATGAAAACGAAGAAAAAGAAACCCCACCCCTCAAGATTGAGGGGCAGGGGAGTTGAATAGGCGAAGCCTATTTTTTATGGATATGATATAATTATCCTTAACAGGTTTTAGAAAAATCATACGATGTTAAGAAAAACGGGATACAGGACTTCCGGAGTTTATGAGGTGGGAATAAAATATGAGTCTGATAGAAATGAAAGAGTATCTGTCAAAACTTCTGGAAAATTTCTCGGTCGTGATCGATCTGGAAATGACGATTTTAAATATCGATCCATTTGAGCGGATTGCCTGGACCGGAGACTTTTTTCAGCCGGAAAGTTACAAGAAAAATGAAGCGATCGATGAAAAATGGAAAAGAAGCTATACAAACCAGGTGATACAATCCGGAAAGACGGTGATCGCGATCGACACGAGTGAATATGTTGCTTCGAATGTACGCCTGCGCAGTTATGAAGGCAGTCAATATTATTCGCTGATCGCTGCACCGGTCTATATTGACGGGAACATGGAGGCTGTGATCGTGCTTGCTTCGTTCACAGAAAACCAGCAAAGAATCCTGATCGAGAAGAAAGAGCAATTGCTTCGCTATATTGAAAACCTTACGGATCTGATTGCCAGCAAGTATAAAGAAAAAGATCTTCTGGAGCGCACGATGTTGACAAAAAACAGACTAAATGCTGTGATCGATACGATGCAGGAGGGGATCATTCTCTATTCAAAGGAGCAGGGGATCCTTCACATCAACAGCTGTGCGAAGACATACCTTCATTATGGTGATGACGAAGTTCAGCCGGTACTTTTGCAGGAGCTGTTAGCTTTGTCAGATCACTTTTCAGAGAAAGACCGGTCACAGATCACAGAGATCCATAAAATGATCGGTGAAGTTCAGTTCTCTCTTCAGGTGCAGATATATCCGATCAATCAGTCTCTGGATAATATTCTGTTTATTTTCAGTCCGTTTTCAAAGATACAAAATGATCTTACTCAGAACACACCGGATGTAGCAATCGAGAGGCAGATCATTTTTTCCAGCTGTAAAATGCGAAAAACGATCGATCAGGCAGAAATCGTTGCAGATAATTCTGTGAGTGTACTGATCACCGGAGAGAGCGGTACAGGAAAAGAATTGATCGCAAGAATGATCCATGCGCATGGAGTACGGAGAAAGCATCCGTTTATTTCGGTCAACTGTGCAGCAATCCCGGATACACTTCTGGAAAGTGAATTGTTTGGCTATGAAGACGGCGCATTTACCGGAGCAAAAAAAGGCGGAAAGATCGGAAAATTTTTGTTGGCAAATCATGGAACTTTATTCCTGGATGAGATTGGAGAAATGCCGCTATACCTTCAGGCAAAGCTCCTCAGGGTTCTGAGTGAACATCAGATCGACCGTGTTGGCGGAGAAGCACCGATCGATGTAGATGTGCGGATCATAGCCGCTACCAATAGAAATCTGGAGGAAATGATTAAAACAAAAGAATTCAGAGCGGATCTGTATTATCGTTTAAATGTTGTGCCGATCCATATTCCTCCGCTCCGGGAAAGAAAAGAAGATATTTTTGTTTTGTGCAAATATTTTATCGAAAAGTACAACAAGATCCTGAACAAGAAAGTGCGGCGGATTTCTGATGAAGCTTTGGCAGTTATGAGAGCATATAACTGGACAGGAAATGTGCGGGAGCTGGAAAATTGCATCGAATATATGATGACGTTTGAAAAGGGTTCCATTCTTTCGGATGATAATATGCCTTCTAAAATGAAAATTCCGGAGGAACGTCATATATTTGCTCCGGGAATCAACATTTATCGTCCACTTCGTGAAAATGTTGAGTTATTGGAATCAGAGATCATTACCCGATTAGGTGCAGAATATAAGAATCTGCCGCTCCGTGACCAGGTACGTGAGATCTGTAAGATTCTGGATATCAGTCAGGCTTCATATTATCGGAAAAAGGGAGAATGATATTCATGAAATAAAAGCAGAATGTTCATACACTCAAAAGTGTGTCAGACATTCTGCTTTTTTCATTGCCATAATTCTGTAAAGAGCTGTCGGCGGTAAGACCTTTATTCTTGGGAAAATTTAGAATATGAGATCTTATTTCCCCGCCGCCATCTTCGCAAATTCCGTATTCACAAGATCTTCATACGGAACGCGGGTATCGAGTTCCCCGGCTTCCTCCAGAATATTTTCAAGGAGCTCAAAGCTTTCTTTCTCGAAAATCGTGTTCTCTTTCCAGGTATTCTGTTCTTTGTAGCGATCGACGATGATCGCGATCTTTTCAGGATCAGTCTCCTTAAACTGCGGTCGGATCGTCTCCGCGATCTCCTCAGCGGAGTGGGTGTTCACATAATCGAGACCGCGCTGGATCGCGTTTGTGAATTTCTGGATGATCTCCGGATGTTTTTTGAGATAGCTCTTTTTTGCGCTGTAGGCGGTGTAGGGAACGTAGCCGGAGTCTTTTCCGAGGGAGGCGACGACATAGCCGTTTCCCTCCTGCTCCAGGGCGGTCGCGAATGGCTCAAACTCGACCGTGTAGTCGGCGCTGTTGTTTGTGAAGGCCGCTGCCGTGAGACCGAAACTGATGCTCTGGTCGATGGAAAGATCGGTTTTCGGGTCGATCCCGTTTTTCTTCAGGATATATTCAAACACCATCTCCGGCATGCCGCCGGCCCGACCGCCGAGGACTTTCTTTCCGACGAGATCTTCCCATTTGAAATCAGCTTCCGGTGTGCGTCCGACCAGGAAGTTTCCGGCGCGCTGGGTGAGCTGGGCGAAGTTTACGGCGTAATCCTCATCGCCCTGGATATAAGTATAGATGCTGGCTTCCGAACCCATGAATCCGATGTCGGCGTCTCCGGATACCAAAGCCGTCATGACTTTGTCCGCCCCGGCACCGTTTACCAGAGTGAGATCGATGCCTTCGTCCTCAAAATAGCCGAGCTCGATGGCGGCATACTGGGGCGCATAGAAGATGGAGTGGGCGACTTCGTTTAAGGTGACGGGTGTGAGGGAAGAATCCGCAGCATGACCGCAGCCGGAGAGAAGCGCAGCGGCGGTAACTGCGAGAATTGTCGGGATCATGATCTTTTTCATAACAGGAGATGACCTCTCTTTTCAATTCACATATATAGGTAGAGTATGCAGAGAGGGGAACATACGTGAAGAAAGTACGGGAAAATAAAGATTGTTGCAGGCGGCTGCGCATGCTTGGGGAGTGCGTCAAGCACTGGTGGGGTGACGTGGAGCGGTTCTGCAGCGAATCAATATAAGTAAAACCTATAGCAAACATTGAGTACTTCCAATTAGACAGGATTTCCAATTTATGGTAGGATTACCTTGCAACCAGATAGGAAATGTTGGTTGATAAAAACGAAAACTTTTACGGGAATGCATCATAAAAACAGACATCCCGGTCCGAGATAAGAGGAGGAAAATACTATGGCAAAGAAGACAAGAGCAGAGAGACATTTCAAATTTGAGACATTACAGCTTCATGTAGGACAGGAGCAGCCGGATCCGGTGACAGACGCGAGAGCGGTTCCGATCTACCAGACTTCTTCCTATGTATTTAAAAACTGCGAACATGCAGCAGCACGTTTCGGACTTACCGATGCCGGAAACATCTATGGAAGACTGACAAACCCGACCGAGGATGTATTTGAAAAGAGAATCGCAGCACTTGAGGGCGGCGTTGCAGCACTTGCAGTTGCATCCGGTGCAGCGGCAGCAACCTATGTATTTGAAAACCTTGCTCATGCAGGTGACCACATCGTTGCAGCAAAGAACATCTACGGAGGAACCTACAACCTCCTCGCACATACACTTCCGGAGTACGGTGTGACAGCAACCTTCGTTGATCCGTTCAACTACGAGGAAGTTGAGAATGCGATCCAGGAGAACACAAAAGCGATCCATGTTGAGACACTCGGAAACCCGAACTCCGATGTTGTCGATATCGAGAAGCTCGCATCCATCGCTCATGCACACAAGATCCCACTCGTAGTGGATAACACATTTGCGACTCCGTACCTTGTAAGACCGATCGAGTACGGCGCAGATATCGTATTCCATTCCGCAACAAAATTCATCGGCGGCCACGGAACCACGATCGGCGGCGTGATCATCGACAGCGGAAACTTTGACTGGGAAGCAAGCGGAAAGTTCCCGTCCTTAGTTGAGCCGAACCCGAGCTACCATGGCGTAAGCTTCGTAAAGGCAGCAGGAAGAGCAGCATTCGTCACAAAGATCCGTGCGATCTTACTTCGTGATACAGGCGCAACGATCTCCCCGTTCCACGCATTCATCTTCTTACAGGGACTTGAGACACTGTCCCTCCGTGTAGAGCGCCATGTACAGAACGCATTAAAAGTCGTTGAGTACTTAAACAACCATCCGCTCGTAGAAAAAGTAAACCATCCGTCCGTATCCGATGATCCGGAGCAGCAGAGACTTTACAAGAAATATTTCCCGAACGGCGGCGGCTCCATCTTTACCTTCGAGATCAAAGGCGGTGCAGAGGCTGCGAAGAAGTTCATTGATAACCTGGAACTCTTCTCCTTACTCGCAAACGTTGCCGATGTAAAATCCCTTGTCATCCATCCGGCATCCACAACCCACTCCCAGTTAAACGATGAGGAGCTTGCAGATCAGGGCATCAAGCAGAACACGATCCGTCTCTCCATCGGTACTGAGAACATCGACGATATCATCGAGGATCTCGACGAGGCATTTAAGACATTACAGGAATAATCCACTGCTTTTACAGAATGGTGCGGGACGATGAATGCCTGGCAGGAATCGTCCCGGAGATCATAAGATCCTTGCAAAATACTCCCAATATGATATTCCCCCTCAATAAGTGAACGAAAAACAGCAGCCAGTGCGCAAAAAAAAGTGCATGTGGCTGCTGTTTTGCTGTGGCTGTATAACTGCAGGAAAACGCTGGTGGCAGGTTTATGCAAAACATAAGGGGGAACGCAGGAGATATAAGATGAAAAGATGATCTGTGAGTGTATTTCTGATGGGTGAGAGTAGCTGTCTACTGTAACTGATCGAAGAAAAAATAGCTTCGCAGCAGTTATTTCGGAAGGAACTAGCTACGAAGCTTATATCATTTGGTATTATGAGGTGGAAGACCTGACCGATACCGGCGCTGCCAATCTTATGATTTGCATGGCCCCTTCACACTGTTTAAGATCTCCTCCGCTGCCAGTCTGTGTTTCTCCTCCAGCTCATGTTTCTGGTCCAGGATCGTCTGGATCGTGATGCCGTCCAGGTAGTCCATGATGACGCGGTTTAAACCTTCCCAGACCGGGAGCGTGTCGCAGGCGGAGCAGCGTTCGCAGGGATTCGGAGTGTGCTCGAGGCAGGAAACCGGGGCGAGACTGCCCTCTGTGGTCTCTAAGATCTCACCGACCGTACATTCCGACGGAGCTTTCGCGAGACGATATCCGCCCTGGTATCCGCGGGTAGTGGAGAGCATTCCGGTCTTATTTAAGAGCGGGACGATCTGCTCCAGATATTTTTTTGAGAGCCCCTGGCGGGCGGCGATATCCTTTAAGGAAATAAACCCATCCTCGGTGTGTTCCGCCAGGTCGATGACCATGCGGAGCGCATAACGGCCTTTTGTAGATATTTTCATAATTGCTTCACCAATTTAAACAACAGCCTGGCATGGGAAAAGACAGCCGGGCGTTGAACTTTCTGTAATATTTTATCTCAGTCAGATCAGACTTCCACCTCGTTTAGGTGACAAACAACGCAAATCGGAACTGGTTCCGATTATACTACAAAAAAGATGGGCGTTCAACTAAGGTTTTGGCTTTTTCTCGTGGTTGCCAGAAAAATACACATGTGATAAAATAAAAAAGAGTTTCCGGCAGAGAACGGAAACCGCCAATAGAGGTCCTTTGGAAAAAGGACCAGATTGCTGCGAAAACAGAATATCAGCGGTGGCCCTGAAAATGAAAAGCCAACAAGTTGGTTGAGATGAAATCAGGATCGCTGCAGAAATAGTGAGTCAGAAAGAAAGGAACCAGAAAAGTTATGAAAAAGCTGGAAGATTATGTTGTAAGCATTCCGGATTTCCCGGAGCCGGGAATTATTTTCCGCGATATCACCTCGATCTTACAGGATCCGGATGGATTTAAGCTGGCGATCGATTCTCTCCTTGCGATGGTGAAGGACGTGGATTTCGATGTGGTTGTCGGCGCGGAGTCCAGAGGATTTATTTTTGGAACACCGGTCGCGTATGAGATGGGAAAATCCTTTGTCCCGGCGAGAAAACCGGGTAAGCTTCCGAGAGAGACGGTTTCTATGGAGTATGCCTTAGAGTACGGCACCGGAACGATCGAGCTTCATAAAGATTCCATCAAACCGGGTCAGAAGGTCGTGATCATCGATGATCTGATCGCAACCGGCGGAACTGTGGAGGCGATCGCAAAGCTCGTGGAAGAACTCGGCGGCGAGGTCGTTAAGATCTGTTTTGTGATGGAGCTTGCGGGATTAAAAGGAAGAGAGAAACTTCAGAAATATGATGTGGATTCCGCGATCATTTACGAGGGTAAGTAATAAGGAAACCAGGTCCATGCAAATGATGGTCGCTGGATGATACACACCTTCGCAGAACGGTTATTTCAACTGCAGAATGGATTTTCGTTGGGATAAATTTACGGTTACTCAGCATCTTAAAGAGATGGGAGTCATGTCTGACTAAGAAAAAAGATTATATGCCGCCAGAGAACGCGACAAAAGCGGGCTGGCGGCATCTGTTTTTCTGTCAGAAGAGCGTATCGGAAGAACTGTTGTATTTATCAGGAAAAGAGGATAAAAATGAGAGAGATCGTATTTAAAATGGAGCGCCCGGGTCTCGTTGAGGTCGGGCAGGAAGTGGATGTCAGCGAGTCGGTCACACCGGTCAATGTCAATTACATGATCGAGCCGGCGGTGGCCATGTCGGGGCTGTTTCGCTTCACGGAGCGGCTGAAGAGCAAAAAGGGCATCGTGAAGGATATCATCCAGAATGACCGCGGATACTATGTGACAGTGGAGTTCGACGAGTAGCGGAATGGTTTGTTTGACTTATGCAGCGGAGCGCTGCGGTTTCCTGTGGAAAAACAGCAAAAGCAGGAAGTAGGCGGCTGATAGGATGAGGATCCGGACGGCGGTGCGGAAAAATTCCGGAAAACCGGACGGGATCGGGAAGTCTTCCGGGAACAGGCGGAAGATCCAGAGCGCGCAGAGCAGGCAGAATACCGGTTTTCCGATCAGGGTCCATGCGTTCCATTCAAACGCAGTGATCCTTCGGAGTGCCAGGATATGGAGCAGAGCGAGGAGAACCTCGCTTGCTAACATCCCCCAGAGACAGGAACGGATCCCGAACACCGGGATCCCGAACCACACGAAAGCGATGCGGACGAGGAGAGAGACCAGGTGATGGAAAAATGTGAGCTTCGTCCTTCCAAGGCCATTTAAAATGCTGCCGGACGAGGTGGCAAGATAGAGAAACGGGCAGAGCCAGGCGAGGATCTGAATGAAAGATCCGGCGTCCTGGCTTTTAAATATCTGCAGCCCCAGAGTTTCGCCGAAGACCGTGAATACCCCGATGCAGAAGATCCCGAGGTAGAGGCTGTAGCGGAAGGACATGGAGATCCCGTCCGCGATGCCGGAGGTGTTTCCGGCAGACTGGTGTCTGGCGGTCGACGGCAGCAGGACCACAGCCAGAGAGTTTACGAGAGTAGAGGGAAAGAGGACAAACGGGGAAAGAGATATAATAGGGATAAAGTTAGGAAAACTGATGTAAATGCAGTAATTTACAGGGTTTTTCTGATTTTATCCCTATTTTTGTATCAGTATGTTTTGTTCCTAATCTAACACCAATGAGCGTAAGATGTTAGTGGATATGGAGGTGATAAGTGCTATCAAGAATTTAGGCGCTCATTTATTGACAATATGAATCTAACACAGGGAGGGAGCTTATGCAAGAATTTCATGGAATTACGTTTAAAAGTGCGGAACATGAGAAGTTTTTTTGGACATATTATTTGAAGTGCCGCTATCAGGATGCATACCATGCTGCGCTTGTCTATTGTCTGGGGATTGACCGAGACACAAGGGTGCATGTGAACGAAATCTACGATTTTAAGCTAGGGGATATTAAGCCGGAATGTCTGCATGATGGCTGGCAGACTTCCGGGAGTCAGAGAATTATCCGTATGGCTTATAACCTGTACACAGATGGTACGCCCAGTGTATGGGAGTCCGAGAATGAGGAGGAGCAGTTGGAGGAATGCAGACGGTATACGGTAGGAGAATTATTTTGCTGCGGGTATGCTCCATACTTCTGGCAGGCAATCAGAATCCGGTATCCGGAGTATTGCGGTGTGGCATGAGTATGGAATTTATCGAGAAAAAATAAGATACAGATGGAGGAACTGAAAATGGCAAAAGTGATTACAGTTGCAAGCCAGAAAGGCGGTGTGGCAAAAAGTACAACGTGTGTCAATTTAGGGATCGGGTTGGTTCGTTCCGGGAAAAGAGTCCTTCTGATAGATGCAGATGCTCAGGGAAGTATGTCTGCAAGCCTTGGCGTTGTAGAACCGGACGAGTTGGATATTACGCTGGTGACTCTGATGGAGAAGGTGGTGAATGAGGAAAACTGGGAACCGGAAGAAGGAATCCTGCACCATGAGGAAGGCGTGGATTTTCTCCCTGCTAATATTGAACTGGCAGGTTTGGAGACAACTTTGGTAAACATTATGAGCCGGGAGACAATTCTGCGGCAGTATGTGAATGAAATCCGGGATGCCTATGATTATATCATTATTGATACCGCACCTTCGTTGGGGATGCTCACAATCAATGCGCTTGTGGCGGCGGACAGTGTTTTGATTCCGGTGGAATCGGCGTATCTGTCGGTGAAAGGGCTGCAGCAGCTCATTAAAACCATCGGGAGAATCAAGAGACAGTTGAATCCAAAGCTGACGATTGAGGGGATTCTTCTGACGAAGGTGGACAGAAGGACAAATTATGCGAGAGATATTTCTGCAAGGTTGCGGGAGGCGTATGGAGACAGGATACATATTTTTGAGAATTGTATCCCGCTGTCTATCAAGGCGGCGGAGACTAGCGCGGAAGGGCGCAGTATTTTTATTCATGCACCGAGGAGCATTGTTGCGGAAGGATATGCGGCGCTGACGAAGGAGGTGCTGGCACATGGGGAGCCGTAGTGCGGATAAGATTAAGTTTACTTCTTTTGATGAACTGTTCGGTAAACCACAGAAAGAAGGTCTTGATGAGAGCAGGATTGTAGAAGTCTCGCTTTCAGAACTTCACCCTTTTCGGAATCATCCCTTTCGGGTAGTGGATGATGATAAAATGCTGGAAACTGTAGAAAGCATTCGACGTTATGGCGTATTGGTGCCAGGGATTGTTCGGAACAACAGTAATGGCGGTTATGAGATCATTTCAGGGCATAGGAGAAAACGCGGATGTGAGTTGGCTGAGCGAAAGACTATGCCGGTGATTATTCGGGATTTATCCGACGATGAAGCTACGATCATTATGGTGGATTCCAATATTCAGAGAGAGGATATTCTTCCATCTGAAAAAGCGTGGGCCTATCGGATGAAGCTGGAAGCTTTGAAGCATCAGGGAAGTAAAGGCGAGAAGCATACAGCAAGTTTGGTGGGAGAAAAAGCTGGGGAGAGCGGGCGGACCGTTTGGAGATTTATCCGGTTGACCTATTTGGAAAAGGAACTGTTGGATACGGTGGATGAGCGAAGATGTTCTCTGATTGTGGGAGAGAATCTTTCTTATTTGACACCAGAGGAGCAGAAGTGGGTTTATCAGATCATCAGCAGAGGTTCCATTCTTTTGTCTGGCAGCCAAGCGGAACTTTTGAAAGAGGAAAGTGGACAAGGGATATTGACAAAGGAAAGAATTGCTGACATTGTGTCTGGCGCGAGTAAGAGCAATGGACCAGAAAAGCAGTTGAAGATTTCTATACCTGCGAAGCGGATTCAGGAGTATTTTCCGCCAGAGTACACGAAAGAACAGGTGGAAAATATTATTTTTGAACTTCTGGATGATTGGAAAAAGCAGCACATGAAATAAGGTTTGTGCCATTTTGTCACAAAGTTGATATGGTTATTCTCCAAAGCAAATTTTGAAACAAAGAAATATAGAATGAGTGGATCAAATTTGACTGGAGGATAATCATGGGTAAGAGTGGAGTTATTTCTGAAAAGGATAAGGATAGCAAGGCATATCATAATGTCATTGTGCTGTTTAAAATCTATCGGTCAGTTTCATGGCGGATGCAGGTGCAGATCGGGCAGGTCAAGCATCGGTTCCAAAAGGAGTATGGAACCGATGTGGACAGTTTTTTGGAATCCATTTATCAGGCAGGAATGGATCTGAATGAGGATGAAGCGAATATCAGGCCGCGTGTGGAGGCAATCAGCAGTTCCAATAAATTCTTGAAATTGATTGATGAATCTGTGGAGTTGATGCGGATGTATCATCCGCAGGGAGAGCGGTATTACTGGATTCTGTATTATACCTATATGACACCGCACCAGCCGGAAAATGTTGCGGAGATCATCGCAAAGCTGGAGCCGCATTTGCCGTTTTCATCGGGGATTAACCGGAGCACTTACTTTCGGTGGCGTGACAATGCGTTGAAAGCAGTAGAAGGGATTCTTTGGGGATATGAGGAAGAGAGCCGAAGGCTGTTGGAGCATTACAGAGATATGTGGAAAGAGGAAATCTGATAAGTAACACAATATATAGATATTGATGATTGACATAAACCATATATAGTGCTATTATGAAAACGTATTGATTTATGTATCTTCGTGGAGTTGGAGATACAAAAAAGATTTGTTCCTGTCTGTGCAGGAAGCAGGGCAGTTTTTGATTGCCGGAATGCTTTTATATATCAACGAAAGAATGACGCTCATTTTTCTGTATGAAGATGCGGCGTCTTTTTTTGTGCGGTAAATGATGCAGAGGCAGGAGCTGCAGTACAGAAGGAGGATAGAAGAAACAGTCAAAGCATAAAGGAGGGGCGAATGAAACGAAACAAATTTAAGAAACTGCGGCTTCAGTTGGAGACACTGGAGCCTGCGAAGTTGGAGAACTGTGTGCTGCTTTTGCAGGGAATTGCTATGGAATCGCCGACGGTAAAAACGTTGTCTGTAGAATCCGTAGAGTATAAAGAAAGACGGTTGGAGGGTGGCTTTCTTGAGGTAGATATGGAAGCGAAAGGTATTCGTGGTCATGACCGTCAGCTCTGCCATCTGAGAACAGGAAAGCATGCAGAGATTCTGGACTACAATTATTTTAGAACCAGATACCCGCAGACCATTGTTACAGACATTCAGGCAGAAGTGTTTGATTTTCGGCAAAAGAGAAACATTCCCTTTGCGGTCAAGAAGCTGGAACTTTCCTTCAGCAATGGAAAGAAGGTGGATCTGACCGATAAAGTGAGCGTTTTTTCGTTGGACCGGCTGGCAAGCTAAGAAGGGAGCGGAATGAATGATAAGAGACATGAAAGTACAGAAGAAATGTGTACAGGTAACAGGTGTGGTACGGTTCCCGGTCCGGATTGGAGAGGAAGCCTGCTATGTGCGGGGAAATCAGGTATGGTGGACAGATAAGGTGAAAAAGATCCTTGAGATTACAGCGGATTATATCCGCATTGAGACGACGTCCTATATTTACACGATTATGTGGGACAACAGAGAATACGGGCAGCTTCGCGCGGTTGCCTGATGATGAGTTCCTTCTTTTAGAGGATTTAGGGGGCAGATGCAGCTTGGATGAGCTGTATCTGCCCCTATTCAACTTATCTGTTTCCCGGTAATATGTTTCAAAATTTTTTGTGAACGCTTCTTTCGTGAACTTGCAATTCGTTTGTTTTGATGATAATATGAAAGCAAGGAAGTGAAGTGTTTTTTGATGATTTTTCTGAATGAAGGGGAAAACCTTTTAAGACGATGACAGAATGGGGGCGATTGCCGACATGGATTATACAGCAGCAGATAATGAGCTGGAAGCACGATATGAGAGATATCGGGGAGTATTAAAGAACCTTACTCTTATGAGTGATGTGTTCATGCGAAATGTATTTAAGAAGCGTGAATGCACAGAATATGTCCTGCAGGTCATTATGGGCGAGAAAAACTTGAAAGTTCTGAATCAGGTTATTCAGATGGATTATAAAAACCTGCAGGGACGTTCGGCTATCTTGGACTGTGTGGTACGGGATGCGGACGGTAGGCAATTTGATGTCGAAATACAACAGGATAATGAAGGGGCCTCTCCCAAAAGAGCCAGATATCATAGTGGCTTAATGGATATGAATACCTTAAATGCAGGACAGGATTTTGATGAGCTGCCGGAATCCCATGTAATTTTTATTACAAGGGATGACACGCTTGGGTACGGTCTTCCAATTTACCATATTGGAAGAAAAATCGAAGAAGTTGGAGAGGCTTTTAAGGACGAGGCATATATTATATATGTAAATTCCAGCAGGCAGGATGATACAGAACTGGGGCGTTTGATGCAGGATTTTTACTGTACAAATGCAGCAGATATTCATAGCGAAGTCCTTGCAAAGCGTGTGTATGAATTAAAAGAGACTCAGGAGGGAGTTGATATTATGTGCCGTGAGATGGATCAGATTTACAAAGAAGGCGCAAAACTTGGTGAAGAACGTGGCCGGGTTCAGGGCATTGCCGAAGGCTTGGCTGCCGGAGAAATGAAGAAGGCAAAAGAGACTGCGCTTACATTGGCGGAGAGAGGCATGACTGCGTCGGATATCGCTGATATTGTTAAAGTCAGCTTAAAGATAGTACAGGAATGGTTGTCTGGGAATGTGAATTTAGCAAAATAAAAACTTGGGTTTTTATATTTGGGAGCATGAGACGAAAATGAGACGATATTGCATCTGTATATCGGTTGACTTGCGATTTTGAAACTTTTATAATGGTATCATCAGTTTCTGTGCATGAGAAAAACATGGAGAGCCGCAGGAATTGAAACTGAATATAGTAAAACGAGAAGCAATCATCTGCTGTGGTGGTTGCTTTTTTTGTTGCAGAAAATTGGCAGAAGGGAGATGGTGGCGTTGAAGACGAGAGGTGAAGAGTATTTTAAGCGCATGAGGAAAGCAGTGTCAGCACAGGTTCCGAGGATGACGGGAATGGCTTATGCGGCGGGAATGGCAGCCATGCTTATGTGCCAGACCGCGTATGCGTCGGATATTTTCAGCGTGGCAAAGACCGCGATGCAGCAGGTCTATACGGATGTGGCGGGGCTGGCGACGGTCGGCGCTGTGGTGTGTGCGGCTGTGTGTCTGTTCCTGATGAACTTTTCCAAATCGGGGAAGACGGTAGACGAGTCCAGAGCGTGGCTGAAGCGGATTGTGGTTTGTTGGGCGGCGCTGATGACTCTGGGAGCCATTGTGACTTATCTGGAGAAGATCATTCCCAAGAGTACCTTTACTGGGTAACGAAAAGGTAAAAATTTGATATGCCGGTGCTCTCCCGGCGGAAAGGAGGTGAAAAGCCTCGAAGGAGGAATGAATGGGCTGGCTATTGGAATTGCTATTTGAAGCCGTCAATGAGATGTGCTCCCAATTTATTGTGGACATGATGGATCTTGCCAGCGGCATGTTTACGGAAATCCTGTCCTGTGACTTAAATCTGTTTGAAGACCTGTTTGGCGTGGTGGGCGATCTGTACCGGAATGCGGTGGTGCCTATGGCGGTCATGCTGCTTTTGATGATTTTGGTGTGGCAGCTTTTTAAATCCATGTTCGGAAGGCTGGGAACTTCTTCGGAGGACCCGGTGGAGCTGGTGTTCCGATCGGGATTTTGCCTGTTTTTGATCCTGTTTGCAAAGGACATTGTGAACTATATTCTGGAGATTGCAGGCACGCCTTATGACTGGGTGGTGGGAACCGGAATTGAAGTGCAGTCCTTCAGCCAGTATGTGACGGTGGCGGAGGGTGTGATGTCGGTGCTGGGGACGGATGCGCTGTCCATCTCCATTTTAAAGCTGATTCTGCAGTTTGTGATCGCGTGGAATTATTTTAAGATGCTGTTTATCCTTTCAGAGCGGTATGTGCTTCTGGGGATATTTTCTTATACGTCGCCGTTAGCCTTTGCGACAGGCGGCTCGAAGGCGACCAATAACGTGATGGCTTCTTGGACAAAGATGTTCGGCGGACAGGTGGTAATCGTGATACTGGATGCATGGTGTGTGAAGATGTTCTTGTCGGCTTACGGAAATATGATGGCAAGCAGCTACGGGTTTACAAAGTTTTTTGCCACCAACCTGTGTCTCATTGGGTTCTGCAAGATTACGGCGAAGCTGGATTCTTATATGGGTTCTCTGGGAGTGAATCTGGGACGGATTGGCGGAGGTATGAGTGGTCTTGGCGCACTTTTGATGGCCGGGCGGCTGCTGAATTTCGGCGGCGGCAGAAAGGGCAGCACAGAAGGAAATGGCGGAAGCGGGCCTATGAATTTTGGCTCCGGCAAACCAATTCCGATGAAACCGGGACCGGCGGGCTTTGGCGGAGGAGTGATGTCAGGGAATGCAGGAAATTCTGGAAGCAGTATTTCGGGGATGGATAAAGGCACCTTTGGAGAAGCCGGAGCAAAACCGGTGGAATCTGATAAAAAGCCATGGGAGGACGATGGATTTGGCGCCTTTGATATGGATGGTGAGAATGGAGCCGTTCAGGGTATGCCTTTTGGGGTGTCGGACGAAGATGCTGCGGCTGGGAAAATGGAGCAGGATGGACTGGCAGCCTTCGGAGAAGCTGGAGCAGAAACCGGCGCATTTGGCTCTGCGGCTGATTGGCAGGAAGGCATGATGGAAAATCCGGAGATTGCAGGAGAAGACAGCGGCGAGCTGCCATTTGGTTCAGAGACAGAGTATGAAACCGGCGAAATCCCTATGGCATATACGGATGGAGAGGAATTTACAGGTCTGCAGGAGATGGATGCGCAGCCGGACGGAATGGCTCCGGAAGCTTTGGAAGAAGGAAATGGTATATCCGGCATAGATTCGGAAACCGGCATGATGGATATGGGTTATGGCTCCGATGATGTTGGCGGAGCGTTTGACGCTGTTGACGAGGGAGTTTATGGCGGGCTTTCTGGTTTTGAGGATGCTCAGTCTGGTCTTGATTCACCGGGATTGAGAGCAGGAGAGCAAACACTAGCCGCGGATGAGGTGTCAGAGATGAGTGGAACAGCTGGGATTGCTGGATTGTCTGAAGCTGCCGGAATTGACGGTCTGGCCGGAGCGGGCGGCATTTCTGAAAGGGATTCTGCTAGTGTTAGCGGCGGAAGGACTGGAATGGATGCAGAAGAGCGAAGCAGCGGCATGGCGGTAAACGACTTCCGAAGAGATGCCGGTGCTGCGGTTGGAGCTAGTATTTCCAGCGAGAGCAGTCTTGCAGGTGGGCATGGCTTATCAGGTGAAAATCCCTTCCATGCAGGAAACGTGGGACAGGCAGGTTCCCAGACACAGACGGAAACAGGAACTGTGAGCCGGGCAACTGGAACGACAGGTGCATACTTGGCAGAACGGGATGGCGAAAAATATATGCGCTACGATGCTTCCCGGTATGAAAAGCCGCAAGGAGCTTATCAGACGGTCCATGAGAACGGAAAAACCTATTATGAACTTCTGGAGGGAGCAAAAGCTCCGTCAGTTCTTCCCGAAACAAAAGCGGCTCTGGAGAAGGATGGTACGATCCGGTTGGAGCAGGTTTATAGGGAACGCCAGACGGAACCGATGAAAGGTGCAGAACCAGGTAAGGAAGTTCAGAAGCTGGCGGGGGCACCGATACAGGGAAATCCTGCGGTAAGGACAGATACAGCGGAAAATCAGATGGCAGGAAAGGAACGTCCGTCACGAAGGGCAGGCCGCCGGAAAGGCAGGAAAGATGGCAGCGCCTAAAGGGAATGAGGCATGCGAGGATTCTTCATAAGGAGTGATTATGTCGGAAGATTGGAGGGATCAGGAGCCGCTTGACAAAGCGGCAGGAATGGCTGCCCGTGGATCACGGGCAGCGGGGCAGATGGGAAAGATCGCCCAGAGGATGCAGTCTGCTCATGGCGCCATAGGTGCTGCAGCTTCCGGCGGGGCGGCAGGCGGTGTGGCAGTTGGAAGTGCCTTGGGCGGACCGTTGGGGGCAGCCGTCGGTGCACTGGTGACAAGCAAGACCTTTTGGAAGGTGGTGCTTTCGGTTTGTATGGCGCTGCTCCTGTTTGTCTATATCATCGTCAATGCGGTGGGGATTATCCTTGCCTATCTGGGCTTTACCGATGCAGACAGCTATGTGGCACAGGCGAGAGCGGCGGAGTATCAGAATATCAAGAGCCGGATCGAAACAATCTTGACGGAGGATACGGAACTGGCGGACGAGCTTTACGGGCTGATCGAGGCGGAGCGCGACTCTCTGCTTGATGATATTGGAGATGATTATGACGAGAACTGGGATGATTATGACGGATACGAGGTAGAACTGGATGAATATGAGTCGGTTTTGAAGCCTAATCTCGCCCAGTATCTGGCGGTCATCATCGAGGAGGAGTGGAGCGGAAGCCAGATTGTGGGATTTCAGGGCTATGGATATTCCAGCGGAATAGATGGAAATTTATCCAGCGCCTATGATGAGTATTTTGCTCTGGCTTCTGCCACATATCAGGTGCCGGAGGCACTGTTAAAGGCGATAGCAAAAGCAGAGTCAGATTTTAATCCCAACGCGGTGTCCCATGCCGGAGCAATCGGTATTATGCAGCTCATGCCTTCCACAGCGGCAAATCTGGGTGTTACCAACCCTTATGACCCGAAGCAGAACATCATGGGCGGGGCAAAGTACATATCGCAGATGCTTGGCACCTTTTCGGCATACCCCAATGGACTGGATCTGGCACTTGCGGCTTATAATGCCGGACCAAATGCGGTAAAAAAGGCTGGATATCGTGTCCCGCAGAACGGGGAGACACCGGCGTATGTGGAGAAGGTGAAAAGCTATCTGATCTTCGCTGACGGAAATGGAGCAGGTTCTGGTATGGAACTGACGGAAAGCACCGGGGGCAGCGGGGATAGTGGAATCCTGCTGTCAGGGAGTGGCATGGAGGTATCCGGCATCCTTTTAAAGTCCCTTGTGGAAGAACGGGTCGTATCCTTTCTGGACTGGGAACAGACCGGAACCCATACGGAGACGGAAGGATCTGGGGAGGAGGAAGAGGAGTATGAGATCGTAGATTATTCCATCCTTGTGGTGTTGAGCCCGGAGATTTCAGAAACACAGACCGGATATCAGTACCGGATGATCACGGATCAGGCGTCCTTCCAATATGCCCTGACCTTGTTTGAACTGGCAAGCAAAGGCGCGGATCATGTGGGAGACCTGATTTTTCAGGCGGCAAGCTGGAAGAATTACGTTCTTGGAGAAGGTGCGTCGCAGGACAGCTATGCCGGGACGATTTCTACCGAAGGAGACAGGATTTTCTATGATAACGTTGCCGGATGCGTCGAGGAGGTGGTGTATTACAACCAAGGAGAGGAGCCTTGGGCTTCCCTGCCTTATGGGGGAAGTACGATAGGTGCTTCCGGATGCGGGCCTACGGCGCTTGCGATTGTGATTTCTACTCTTACAGGGCAATCGGTGACGCCGGAAATAACAGGGAAATTTGCGATAGACGGCGGCTATTATGTAAAAGGCGTGGGCACCAGCCATGCGTTTCCGGCTCAGGCGGCGAAGCACTGGGGACTTTCGGTGGAACGCATGAAGCGGGAGCGGATGAATGAGGTGATAAAAGGACTGAAGGAAGGGAAGATGGCGGTGGTGATCTGTGCGGAGAACACAATTTCAAAGAACGGACATTTTATTGTGCTGACCGGGGTTACAGAGAGTGGCTATATCGCTATCGCAGATCCGGGGAGCCGGAGCCGGACCGGGAATCTGTACAGCCCGGCTACAATCCAGTCCTATGCCCGTGATCTGGCGGACGGGAGTATCTGGCTGATAGGAGAATGAAAGACAATGAGACGATGGAAAAGAAAAGCAGCGCGGCTTGGAATCTGTATGACGCTTGCTGGCGCGGGTTCGTGTCTATGCCTGCAAGGCGGATTGGGGATGTTCCCCATAGGGTTGACAGCACAGGCGGCAGAAAGCGCGGGCAGTCGGTCGGAGTCCTTGGAACTGGCAGAGCCAGACTGGGAAACGGATTTCACGGATACCGATACCAGCCGTGGAACGCTGGCGGTTCGCAGTGATGTGTTTCAGGGCTTTGGCGGGACGATCAGCCTATGGATTACAGAGAAAGAAACGGGAAAAGAGATCCTTGTTTCCCTGTCAAAGGACAGCCAGTATATGGCAAACCGGGAGCTGAAGCCGGGAAGTTATTTTGTCAGCGCATTGGAGGCGGACTCGGACGGGAGAAAATTTGGATGTTCTGCAGAACCTCTGGAACTAGAAATCGAGAAGGATGATACAAGTGTTTGCCGTATTTTTGTCCGCCCGGACAGCGTATACCTGTTTCCTTATGAAGAACCGGAAGGGCAGAACCGTACAGAACTGGCGTCTGTTTCGGAGGCTGAAAACTTGGCGGTGGGAAACGAAGCAGGGGACGAGTCAGGCGCGAACGATGCTGAGAATGAAAAAGAGGAAGATGCACAAGGAGAAGATGCAAAAGGCGGAGTTTCGCTTGCATTATTTACTGCTGTATTGGGACTGGTCGCCAGCTTGCGGGGAATTTTGAGTGTGCTGAAAAGCAGGCGGGGAAGATAACGAAGAAAGAAGGTGGGGCCGATGGAAGAAGAAGATCGGATTGAGATTTATACACTGCCGCCCAATTTTGCGGAGGAGGGCACGCTGCTGTCAGGGCGTATCAAGACGAGAAATGCCATAGAGGCGGCGGTGCTCCTGTTTGTACTGGTGCCCCTGCTGTTGTCGTTGGAGGTCTCGGCAAAGGCGAAAATGTATATTGCTATGGTGGTCTTGGTTCCGGTTGTGATCCTTAGCGTAATCGGCGTGCAGGGGGAAAGCCTGTTTGCGTTTGTAGGCAGCTTTTTTCGGTATGTGGGAAGGCGGCGTTATCTGACTGTGCCGGATGAACGGTATCGTTTGGAGCGGAACCGGAGAAAAGAGAAAAATCGGAAGGGCGGTGAGAAGCATGGGGTCAGAACGGGCAGAGCGAAAAAAGAAAAACCGGGAATGGAAGCGGGAGCTGCGGAGGGCGAAACGGGATCTGAAGCGGGAAAGGAGAGACTTTCGCAGACAGAAGAAAGCAGGCGGTGAACGCAAGGAAAGTGGTGTACGCCAGCGCAGGGAAACGGAGGGGAATTTGTGGAATGACCTGCCCTTCACCAGAGCCAGCAGGGAGATACCGATCCGCTCTATCCGGGATGGGATCATTGAAACTGAGGATGGGCGTTATGTCCGGATTTTAGAAGTTCTGCCCATCAATTTCCTGCACCGCAGCGCCAGTGAGCAGCGGAATATCATCTATTCCTTTATGGGCTATTTAAAGATCGCGCCGCCGGAGATGCAGATGAAGGCAGTCTCAAAGAAGGCGGATATTTCCGGGTATCTGGAGGACATCAAGGCAGATATGAAAGCGGAGCCGGATGAGCGCTGCCGGATGCTCCAGCAGGACTATGCAAATCTGCTCTGCACGGTGGGATACAGGGAAGCAGTCACCCGTCGGTTTTTTCTGATTTTTCAGGTGGATTCCCGGAAAAAGACGGAAAAGGAAGCGGCGGTACTCTTAAATTCCTATGTGCAGACGGCAAAGAAATATCTGTATCAATGCGGCAACGAGGTGGTGATACCGGAGAATGCGACAGAGGGGACGGCAGAGCTTCTCTATACGCTTTTAAACCGCAGGACAAGCCAGACGGAGAGTTTTTCCAAACGGCTGAACGCGGTTGCAGACTGGTATATCCGGGAGAATGGAGCCGGTAGTGTGGAGCGTATCCCGGTTACGGAGTTTTTTGCACCAAAAGAGTTGGATTTCCGGCATGGCAGCTATGTGGTTTTGGACGGCGTGTACCATACCTATCTGTTTATCCCGTCGGGGCGATACCGGTTCCGGGTTCCGGCTGGCTGGATGTCGCTGCTTGTCAATGCCGGGGAGGGGATTGATGTGGACCTGTTTTTGTATAAGCAGGACAAGGCAAAGACGATGGAACGGATCGGGCGGAGAATCCGGCTGAACCGGTCGAAGATCAAGGACGCGTCCGATACCAATTCCGATTTTGACGATCTGGCGGAATCCATACAGGCGGGGTATTACTTAAAAAACGGGCTGGCAGCCAATGAGGAATTTTACTATCTCTGTGTCCTGATTACGGTTACGGGATACAGTGCGAAGGAGGTGGAGTGGAGGGCGAAGGAGATGAAAAAGCTCCTCAATGCCCAGGACATGGATACGGTTTCCTGCCTGTTTAGGGAGGAGCAGGCATTTTTTTCTGCGCTGCCGCTTCTGAATCTGGATAAGAGTATCTACGAGCGGTCCAAGCGGAATATGCTGACCTCCGGGGCGGCAAGCTGCTATCCCTTTACGTCCTTTGAGATGTCGGACCGGAACGGCATCCTGATGGGCGTCAATACGGCAAACAGTTCTCTGGTGATCGTGGATATTTTTAATTCCGCGGTTTATAAAAATGCGAACATTGCCATCATGGGGACCACCGGCGCTGGAAAGACCTTCACGCTCCAGCTTATGGCGCTGCGGATGCGGAGAAAAAAGATACAGGTATTCATCATCGCGCCGGACAAGGGGCATGAGTTTGCCAGAGCCTGCACGAACATTGGCGGGGAGTTTATCAAGATTTCCTCTGCCTCATCAAGCTGTATCAATGTGATGGAGATACGAAAGCGGGATCAGGAAGCCAGTGACCTGTTGGATGGAGACGTTTTAGAGCGCTCGGAACTGGCGGCAAAGATTCAGGATTTACATATCTTTTTTTCGCTGTTAATTCCCGATATGAACCATGAGGAAAAGCAGCTTCTTGACGAGGCGCTGGTGACGGCGTACTCGCGGAAAGGGATTACCCATGACAATGCCAGTCTGGACGATCCGGGGAAGCCGGGAACGTATCGTCGGATGCCGGTTCTGGGAGATGTGTACGAGGTTTTGCGTGAAAAACCGGAGACAAGACGCCTTGCAAACATTTTAAACCGGCTGGTCCACGGTTCTGCCGCCAGCTTCAACCAGCAGACCAATGTAAATCTGGATAACAAGTATATCGTTCTGGACATTTCGGAGCTGACGGGAGATTTGTTGCCAGTAGGAATGTTCGTGGTGCTTGATTATGTGTGGTCGAAAGTGAAAGAGGACCGGACGGTGGAAAAGGCGATCTTCCTCGATGAGGTGTGGCAGCTTATTGGTGCGTCCTCCAATGAGATGGCGGCGGAGTATGTGCTGGAGATTTTTAAGATCATCCGGGGCTATGGCGGCTCGGCGGTGTGCGCGACGCAGGACCTGTCGGATTTTATGGCGTTAAAGGATGGAAAATATGGCAGGGGCATTATCAACGCCTGCAAGACAAAGATCATCCTGAATCTGGAGATTGATGAGGCGAAAAAGGTGCAGGAGCTTCTGCATCTGTCTGAGGCGGAGCGCATGGAGATCGTGCATTTTGAGCGGGGAAAGGGGATGATCTCGACCAACAGCAACAACCTGACGCTGGAATTTAAGGCGAGCCAGCTGGAGAAGGATCTGATCACGACAGACCGGAAAGACTTGAAGGAACTGAAGGAGCGGCTGGCGAAATACGGGAATCTGGCGTATGGGAGGAAAACGGGATAGGAGGCGGTGATGGAAGGAGCGAAACAGAATGGACAGGAATATGTCTATCATAATCCCAGAGATGTGGCGGAGAAGGTTCTGGAGCTGGTACGGCGGTACAATGTCGTGCTGCCGGAACAGGCGGCAGCCTTTTTTCCGGGAGAGGAAAAGTCCGTGTTCCGGGCTGTGAAGAAGCTGGAAAAAGACCGCCAGATCATCCGGAATCCCTATACCGGGCTTTTGGCACTCAACGATTTTGCCTATTCCATGAAGGACTGGGGAACGATTCAGTCGCTCTGGGTACTGGCAGATATGATGCGGAAAAAACCGGTGGAGGGACATTTTCTGGCACAGAAGGAGGACTACCCGGCGCGGATCGTATTCTTTGGAAGTCAGGAGATTTACGACATTTTGTATATCGGGGCAGGTGATGTGAAACTGGTAAATGGGATTTACGGGAAACTGAGACGGCCGGAGGGGAAGCATATCGTGGCGGTGGAAGATAAGAGCCTGATGGAACAGATTCAGATACTGGGCGCGATTGGTTTCTGTCTGGTGAAAGAACACGGGGAGGTGGAATATTATCGAAAGAAATAGCAGAAAAGAATTCCTCTGTCAGATAGACGGCGAGCTTATGGAAGTGCAGAGGATGGCGGGAATCATGCAGGAGTATCTGGCGGAGGCAGGAGGAATCCTGACTGCATGCCAGCGGTTTGCATCGGATTTTCAATATGGGCGGTATGTGGACTCGGTCACGGAGGCTTCCATGTGCGCGGAGCGCCTGACGGAACGGCTGAGGCGCATGGTTTTGGGGAGTATGCTGACCGGGAAGGAACAGGAGAACTACCGCCTGCGGCTGGTGCAGGCGCATCGGATCTTGGTGGGATGCGAGGATGGCGTTTTGTGGGCAGAGCTGCCATTCCTTCTGCCTCACCGGAAAAAGAAATATACGGATTATATTTATGAGCCGCTTTATACGGCGCTGCAGGTCTGGTGTCTGAAGCAGGAGGAAACGGGTGCGGCGGTTCCGGCATATCAGGAGGCGGTGGTCTGCTTTTTCCATGTTTACGATAAAGGCAAACCGGCGGCAAGAATCCGGGACCATGACAATGTGGAAGAGAAACAGGTGACCGATGCGCTGGGGACGTTCTTTCTGGAATCGGACGGCGGGCTGTATCTGGATACCTACCATACCTCCGCATTAGGAGAAACCGATAAGACCGTGGTGTTTTTGATGGAAAAGCAGAAGTTCCCCGGCTGGCTGAACCGGTTGGACAGGGTAAAAGTGGTATCGAAAAATACTGCCTTCGGGCAGGGGAAACCATCGACAGGGTAAGATTTGGAAAAATCCCTTATATTTGCAGGAGATTCCGGGCGAAAGGAAGGGGAAGATTTTACCCGGGGATGGAGCATACAGGGTAGGTTTCAGAACAATACGGAGCAGAAGGAAGGACGATTATGAAGAACCGGGATAAGAGGGATGAGCTGCTTTTATTGGCGGCTGTCAGCGGGGAGATACCGGCGGACTGGATTGGATGGGCGGCTGGTTCCGAGTCCTATGGGGCGGCACTTCTTACCAGATTAAAAAAGGACGGGGAGATGAAGCTGCGGAGTAAGGACGGGCTGCGGGGTTATCTTCTCCGGGCAAAAGCAAAACGCTATTTGTTGGAGACATATGGGAAGGATACGGAAAGTTTTTTGACCGGTTCGGCGGCGACGAACCATGTGAAGAGCGAGCCGGAAAAACGGCTCCGGCTCCATCGGATGAGCATGGTATGGATCTATTTTTACCGGATGGAGATCGCTGTTTTTGCCAGTGACAAGCCGCCGATCTACCCTGCCCTCCATCTTGTTCCGTCCGATAAAACTAAACCAGACAAAGATTGGCTTGGCGCTTATTATGGGACGGCAGAGTGGAAGCTGGAAACCGATCAGGAAATCTCCGGCTCAAGGGCATGCGGGATCCTGATGGCGGATGAGGCGTATGTGGTCTACAACACCATGGACAGCCTGATGAAGTGGACCACAAAGATCGAGCGCAACTTAAAAGGACGGCTGGAACTGCGTTTTCGGAGGTACGGAAAGGTTCGGCTTCGCGGCGCCGTCATGCTGGGGACGGATATGGGAATGGTGAAGCGGATTCTGGAAAGCGACGGCGGGATCAAAGGGAACCTGTACCGGGTGGATGAGATATATGAGACTATGTATTACATTCCCCTGCAGAAGGAGGCGGAAATTCAGGTAAGGCTTCTGTGCCATGCAGAGGCGCGGGAGAAGCTGCATTCCTTTCTATGCGGCGTTCTTGCCGAGGTAAGAGAAGGCGGTTTTGGGTTGGAGGAAGGGAAGGATACGAAGGGGAGACGGGTGTATTTCTGTTATCTGCTGGAGCTGCGGCAGTTAAAGAGAATACGTGAGCAGCAGGCATTTACCGGCGGGCGGGTTTTCTGCTTCACCTATCAGGCGCAGGTTCTTTCGGAGATCTTGGGAGACCGGTTTGAGATTGAGGCGCTTCGGCCGGAGAAGGTATACCGATATTTAGGATGGAAGGAGCATTAAGACAGAATGGAGATACGATACAGGAACCATGCAGACGAGAAAACAGGAGAGGAGAAAGGACGATGGGAGCAGCTTACAGGACAGGAAATGAAACCGTAGACAGGCTTGGCCGGCTTCAGATCACCGGCAATATCATTCCGGCGGCATGGTATCGGACAATCCGGCGGGAGAGCGGGAAGCCGTACCTCAACGCCATTGTGATCCTCTCGGATATCGTGTACTGGTATCGCCCGGCGGAGATCCGGGATGAGGGAACCGGGCAGCTTTTGGGATACCGGAAGAAATTCCGGGCAGACCTTCTGCAGCGGAGCTACCAGCAGCTTGCCGACCAGTTCGGGATCAGCAAGCGGGATGCCAGCAACGCGATTATTGAACTGGAAAAGCTGGGCGTGGTGAAACGGGTATTTCGGAAACTGGAGGTGGATGGGATGGTGATTCCCAATGTGCTGTTTCTGGCTTTGGATGTAGAGGTGCTGGAGCGGCTGACGTATCCGGAGGACGGGATGCGGGGAACAGGCGGAGACCAGATGCCGTCAAGTGAAAGCGAAGAAACGCAGGAGGCTGAACCGGTGGAAAAAGCAGTACAAGTGGGAGGTATCACCCAAATGAGGGACACCCCCTTGCAGGAATGGGGAGATGGTGTCGCCCGTTTCGGGGAGACAAATACAGAGATTACATACAAAGATTACGCAAAGACTTCTCCTATCGTATCCTATCAGGGAGTAAAGGCGGCATTTAAGCAGCAGATTGAATACGACATTTTGAAGCAGGACTTGGTGGGAACGGAAGAACTGGACGAGCTGGTGGAGATTGCGTCCGAGGTGCTGACCTCAACTGCGCCGACTATCCGGGTCAACCGGGAAGAACGGGGAGCGCCGGAGGTGAAGGAGCGGTACCGGCGGTTAAATATGCTCCACATCCAGTATGTCCTTACCTGCCTGTCGGAGATGCGGGAGAAGGCGAGGAATATCCGGTCGGTGATGATCACATCGCTTTATAATGCGGTCAGCACCATCAGCACCTATTACGGGAATCTGTACCAGTATCATACAGCCCTTGCAGGATAGATGGAGGTGGGAGCGCATGGATGGAGAGGATAGGCTGCCGGAAAAGAAAAAGCTGGCGGTAAGTTTAGGATGTTTGGTTCTTTTGGCGCTATACGTGGGAGGAATCCTTCGGCAGATTTTAGAGGATGCGGGAAATGTGAGTCTGAACCCGTTCCGCTGCCTGTTTGAGGCTGTATTTTCTTTTCAGGGCTGGAAACTGTCCATGTTTGCGTTTGTTCTGTTTTTGGCATTTGCCGCGCTGATTATGTTCCGTGGAAGCAGTAATGGGCTTGCGGGGACGGATGAGGAGCGGAATTTCCATTATTCCGCGCTGGGAACCTATGGGACGGCAGGATACATGAAGGATTCGGAACGGAAAGCGGTACTGAAGGAGGACCGGGATATTCGGCGGGTGGATGGGATTATTCTGGGAATGGATCTGCGGACGGGGAATATCCTGAGTCTGCCAAGGGATTCCAGACTGAACCGGAATATCGCGGTCTGTGGCTCCCAGGGCAGCATGAAGTCCAGAGCCTTTGCCCGGAACATGATCCTCCAATGCGTGAGGCGCGGGGAGAGCATGTTTATCACCGATCCGAAGTCGGAGCTTTACGAGGATACGGCGGCGTATCTGAAGGCGCAGGGGTATACGGTGCGGCAGTGGAACCTGATCAGTCTGGACAATTCGGATGCGTGGGACTGTCTGGCGGAGATTGACGGAGGCGGGCTGATTGATACCTTTGTGGATGTAGTGATCCGCAATACCACGGATAAGTTCGACCACTTTTATGACAATACGGAGATGGATCTGTTAAAGGCGCTCTGCCTGTATGTGTACCATGAGTACGAGGAAAAGGACCGGACGTTTGCGGAGGCATATAAGCTGCTCATCAACCAGAGTCTGGAAGCGCTGGACGGGATTTTCGACAACCTGCCCACCACGCATCCGGCAAAGGGACCGTACCGCCTGTTTTCCAAAGCGGAGAAGGTAAAGGGCAATGCCGTGCTGGGGCTGGGAACCCGGCTGCAGATCATGCAGAATGAGAAGGTGCAGAAGATCACCAGCTACAAGGAGATTGACCTGACGTTACCGGGGCGGGAGAAGTGCGCGTATTTCTGCATTACCTCTGATCAGGATTCCACCTATGATGTGCTGGCGACGCTTTTCGTGTCGTTTCTGTGCATCAAGCTGGTGCGGTTTGCGGACAGGCAGGAGAACCGGAAGCTGCCGGTGCCGGTCCATTTCATTCTGGATGAATTCCCGAATATCGGCATCGTGCCGGATTTCAAGAAAAAGCTGGCGACAGCTAGAAGCCGGGATCTGGGAATGAGTATTATCTACCAGAATATCCCGCAGCTCCAGAACCGGTATCCGGATGGACAGTGGGAGGAAATACTGGGCGGGTGCGATATCTCGCTGTTTTTAGGGTGTAATGATATGACGACAGCGATCTATTTCAGCGGGCGTTCCGGCGAGGTGACGGTGGGCGTGGCGTCCATACGGAAGAATTTAAGTTCCATGCGGATGAGTGATTATGTGCCGGATTACTCGGAGACCAGTTCGGTGGGAAAACGGATGCTGCTTCTGCCGGATGAGGTGCTGCGGTTTCCGTTAGATCAGGCGCTGGTGATTATCCGGGGGCAGAAGGTACTGAAAGTAAAAAAGTTTGATTATTCCAATCATCCGGAGGCTAAGAAGCTGGTGCTGGAGAAAACGGAGAACTATGTGCCGGAGTGGAGGCGGCGGGAGATGATGGAAGAAAAGTCGGATTGGGATGTGATGGGATCAGACAGGCAAACAGAACTGCCGGAAGAAGCCAGAGCAACCGAGAAAGCAGCCGGAAACATGGGGATGGAACAGTCAAAGCAGGAAAAGCCGGTTCGGGAAAACGAGGCGGAGCAGCCGAGGCAGGAAACGATTGAACGAGTGGAGGATTTATTTACTGATGACTGGTAAGGAGTGGCGTATCTCAGACGAAAGGCTGGAAGAAATATTGGCGCAGGAATTTGATATATGGCTTGATGGGCGCGATGGAACACAACTGGAAAAAGCGAGAAGTGCCATAGAGATTTATGAAAGTTTGGAGGGGTTTCTGGAGCAGACAGGATGGCGGAGAGATAACCCGGAACTTGCAGAAGAATGCTATCTGACAGAGAATCGGATATGCCGCTGGGTGGATGGGAAGTTTATGTATGTTTCCAAATTGGTATGGGAGGGAAACTGTTGAGCAGAATTGTGGAAGGCATTGTGAGGATTTTTTGTATTACAGGGGTAATCATTTTGTCATTTCTGCTTTATCAAAAATGGCATAGGCTGGAGACAGAACAGGCTCAGTTTGAGCAGTTATCTGCATCTGTAAAAGAAATAAAAATCGCAAATGCTGTTTGGAAGGAAGATTACAAAGAAGAAAAACGGGAGATTTTGCCGGAATATCAGGAATTGCATAGGGAAAATCAAGATTTTGTTGGCTGGGTTTCGATAGAAAATACGGTTGTTGATTATCCGATTATGTATAGTTGGCCGGATACGGAATATTATCTTCATAGGAATTTCTATAGGGAAGAATCTTACAGTGGAACACCATTTACTTTGAATGAAAGCCTTGATCAACCATGTTTATTTGTATATGGGCATAATATGAGAAATGGTACAATGTTTGCAGAACTGTTGAAATATCAGGAGAGGGCATATTGGGAATGTCATCCAGTTATTTCATTAGGCACTTTATATGACCATGCAGATTACGAAGTATTTGCAGTGGTGTATGCAAAGGAAGATGATTGGGAAAAAGAGGATGGCTTAATGTACCCCTTCCTGAAGATGCAAACGGATTCATCAAGACTTATTCAAAAGAGTATATATGAGACAGGTGCTGAATCAGACAGTGATGGGAATATTCTGTTTTTGGTAACATGCATTTATAGAAAGGATGCGGAACGTCTGGTGGTGGCAGCAAGGGAAATAAATACAGAATAATAAAGAACCGCCCTCTAACGATAATCAGAAGGCGGCAGGTTGTTTCTTAAAAGAAAGATGGTTGTCACTAAAAAGGAAGGTACTCTTTTGAGAAAGTTTAGTGGTGGGAGCCATGGGAAGAAGAATGGGAACTCTGCCCGTTCTTTTGGGAATGGCTGTTATTGCAGTTTCCGTGAGTCTCTCCGTTATGGGTGTGATCCCCTTCAATCTGGCACCCTTCTACAGAGCAGACAGGCGTTTGGGGCGTTGTCTGGGCAGCAAGGGCGCTCATGGGGAATGCAAGAACGGAAAGGGCGGTTAAGCCTGCAATCAGTTTCGTCTTCATGGTCAGTTCACCTCCTCGATAAAAAAATAATCTATGTAAACCGGGTGTAGCCCGGAGAACTGGCTCAACGTGTTTTTCTGATCTGTCTGGAAGTATAGCAGGTCAATATGGGGAAAATGTGGGGATTTTAGGAAAAATCTGTTTCCTAGTGTTTTTTACGATATTCCAGAGGCAGCACTTGGTAAGTGTCACGAAAGGCGGCGGAAAAACGGCTGGCACTTTCATAGCCTACGGCGCGGGCAATCTGGGAAACACTCTGGTCAGTCTGGAGGAGCAGGGTGGCGGCGTGCTCCATACGGTGTTCTTTCATATGGGAGGCAAGGGAATCCCCGTATACAGCCTTGAATACCGTTTTTAATGTGGTCGGGTTGATCAGGTATTGGCGTGACAGACTTTCAATGGTAATCCTCTGATCCATATGCTCAAGAAGATATTCGTGGATCTTGCGTACCGTTTCCACCTGCTCCGATGGATAGCCCTGCTTTTTCTCATTTTGCAGGATCGGAAGCCGCCCAAGATAGAGGAGCAATTCCATGGTCTTTAAGAAATAGTATGGTTTTTGGAAGGGTTGCTCCAAGTCGAAAAAGCCGGAAAAAATGGGTTCCGTATCTTCGTTGCCGGTCAGGGAAAAACAAGTTCCGTCAGGGCAGAATTTGTCAGAGAGGGCGCTGGCGGTGATTGCTGTGCCGGTCAGTAATTCTGGTAAATTTTGGTCGAATACGGACAGCTCCATGCAGACAGACAGCCCCTCGTAGTGACCTCCCGGAAGTGTCATAACAGAACCGGCGCACAGAGTCTGGGTATGAATGCAGAAGTCGCCGGGGCCTAGATAAATAGAGGTTCCGTCGTTCATATTCCAGCCGGCACGGCCATACCGGCAGTAGTTGATCTCCAGAAATCCGTGTCTGGCCTCATGGAGGCAGGAAACCTGATCGGCCAGGTAGTCCTGAAAGGTAAGAGTGAGGCCGGGGAGGACTGCATAGGACTCCTCCAGGCTGCCATCTGGAATGTCCGCCAATTTTTTACGGATATAGGAAATATGGGAATCATACATAATACATACATGCTCCTTGATGAAATGATGGTGATTGATTCTGACCGTGTGGACCTACTCCGGGCAGGAGATTGCCATGATCTTTTCAATCGTCTGGTGAAGAAGCCGTCCGGCATCTGTGTCGGCAGCCTTGTAGTAAACTTCTTTCCCATCCCGGCGGCTGACAATCAGCCCTTTTGCCTTTAGCTGGCGCAAATGGTGAGAGACGGCAGGGCTGGTCATGCCTACCAGAGCGGAGATATTGATAACACATTCCTCGCAATGGCACAGAAGCCAGAAGATACGCAGACGGCTGGTATCGTCTAACAGCTTGAAAATGTCGGCAGCGGCTTCAAAGGTGGCCGGTTTGGATAACTGCTCCTTCAAATGTTCTTCTTTTTCCTGTTCCCCGTGGTCGTGAGGCAGTTTGAGATTGTTCATCGTTGGTTTCTCCTTTCTGTGAAAAATCGCCTTTTCGGAAATGTTTTTCGCCCTTTTGGAAGGAACGGGCGGCGGTATGTTGACTTTACTTTCTGCACAGATTATACTACGGACATAGAGATTAAACAAGTGCTTAATCAATAAATAATTTAATTCAGGAGGAACTTACGATGAAGAAAACCTATAAGATTGAAGTTGACTGTGCAAACTGTGCGAACCTGATGGAGGATGCAGCGAGAAAGACGGCGGGCGTTGCGGCGGCAACTGTAAACTTCATGACGCAGAAGATGATCGTTGAGTTTGAGGAAGGAAAAGAGCCGAAGGCAGTCATGCAGGAGGTTCTCAAAGCCTGCAAGAAGGTGGAGCCGGATTGTGAGATCATGCTGTAAGAAATTGTCGTGACAGGCGGCTCATGCGCCCCGGATGCAAGATGCATAAGGGGCGCATCCTTTGAGATAATATTTAAACAACTAAGCAAATGTTAAATATGGAGGTTGGCGATGGATAAAAAGCAGAAAAAAATGCTGGCGCGTATCCTGATCTCTGCGGCGATGACCATTGGACTGAATCTTGTACCAATCGCAGGTCTGCCGCGGATGGCGCTTTTTATGCTGGCGTATCTGATTATCGGATATGATATTTTAAGGAAAGCAGCAAAGGGAATCCTGAATGGTCAGGTGTTTGACGAAAATTTCCTGATGGCGATTGCTACCGTGGGAGCCATTGCTCTGGCAATCTATGAGAAAAGCGGCGATTATAATGAGTCGGTCGCGGTCATGCTGTTCTATCAGGTGGGAGAATTGTTCCAGAGCTATGCGGTGGGAAAGAGCCGCAGGAGTATCAGCGCACTGATGGATATCCGGCCGGATTACGCAAATATTGAAAAAGACGGGAAGCTGGTGAAGGTTGATCCGGACGAGGTGGAAATCGGAAGCCTGATCATTGTGCAGCCGGGTGAGAAGGTGCCGATTGACGGTGTGATCGTGGAGGGCAATTCTTCTCTGAATACCAGCGCCCTGACGGGAGAAAGCCTGCCGAGAGATGTAAGGGCTGGAGAGGATGTCATCAGCGGCTGTATCAACATGACCGGCGTGTTGAAAATCCGGACGGTCAAAGAATTTGGGGAATCTACGGTTTCGAGGATTTTGGAGCTTGTGGAGGAGGCCAGTTCCAGAAAGTCGCGGTCTGAGAATTTTATTTCCAAATTTGCCAAGGTGTATACCCCGTTTGTGTGTGTGGCGGCTCTGGTGCTGGCGGTGCTTCCGCCATTGGTCAATATCGTTATGGGGAATCCGGCGGGCTGGGTGGACTGGATTTACCGCGCGCTTACGTTCTTAGTAATCAGTTGTCCGTGTGCGCTTGTTGTCAGTGTTCCGCTTAGTTTCTTTGCAGGAATTGGCGGAGCAAGCAAGGAGGGCGTACTGATCAAAGGTTCCAGTTATCTGGAAACCCTGTCCCAGACGAAGGTAGTTGTATTTGATAAGACCGGAACGCTGACGCAGGGCGTGTTTGAGGTGAGCGGTATCCATCATAACGAGATGGAAGAGGCGAAGCTGCTGGAATATGCGGCGCTGGCAGAGTGTTCTTCTTCTCATCCCATCAGCAAGAGCCTGCAGAAAGCCTATGGCAAAGAGATTGACCGCAGCCGTGTGAGTGATATTGAAGAAATCAGCGGTCATGGCCTGACAGCGAAGGTAGACGGTGTGGCCGTTGCGGCAGGAAATTCCAAGCTGATGAAGCGTTTAGGGATTGCGTATAAGGACTGTCATTCAGTAGGAACAATCATCCATGTGGCAATAAATGGAGCTTATGCGGGCCACATTGTCATCTCTGATATTGAAAAGCCGAACTCCAAGGAGGCAATCCGCGCACTGAAAAAAGCTGGAGTGAGACGGACCGTGATGCTGACCGGAGACGCGAAACGGGTGGCTGATAAGGTTGCCGCCGATCTGGGTGTGGATGAGGTCCACAGCGAACTGCTGCCGGGTGATAAAGTTGCAGAGGTAGAGAAGCTGATCGCCGGGAAAGCGCCGAAGGAGAAGCTGGCATTTGTGGGCGATGGGATCAACGATGCGCCGGTGCTTTCCAGAGCGGACATTGGAATCGCCATGGGAGCTATGGGAAGCGACGCGGCTATCGAGGCGGCGGATGTGGTGCTGATGGATGACGATCCCATGAAGATTGCCAAGGGAATCCGGATCTCCCGCAAATGTATTGCCATTGTGAACCAGAATATAATCCTGTCCCTGACAGTAAAATTCGCCTGCCTTGGTCTTGGCGCGGTAGGAATCGCCAATATGTGGTTTGCCATCTTTGCGGATGTAGGAGTGATGGTGATTGCGGTGTTAAATGCAATCCGGGCGCTTCGTGTCCACAACCTGTAGTGTATGGATAGAAACAAGGAAACAGCAGGAATCCATGCAGCCGATGCGGTTCCATTATCGGAGCTTTTTAAGCTGCTGGCAGATCCGACACGCATCCGGCTTCTGCTCCTGCTGTTTGACCGGGAATTGTGTGTCGGCGAGTTGGCGGATCGGCTGGGAATGACACAGTCTGCGGTTTCACACCAGCTCCGGTTATTGAAAGTGAAGAAGTTGGTGAGGAGCCGCAGGGAAGGGAAGCAGATTTACTATGCTCTGGCGGATGAGCATGTGCGGGAACTGGTTGCGACAGGACATGAACATATTCTGGAAGGAAAATGAGAATCCCCACAATTTCCCCACATTTTTGTAGTATCTTGTAACAGAAATGTAACATATACGGGTAATGTGAGGAGAAACGCGATGAAAAGTACAAAAGTGATCATAACGGCGCTTGCCGCCCTGTTTTTTGTAAACGTTAGTTATATGGAAGCGAGGGCGGAAACCTCCTCATCAGCGGAGGTGGCGGAAGGAACCTATCAGGAGGTGCCGCCACTTCAAATCGCTCAATTTGAGACGCAGATAGAGACTGCACCGCCAGCGCCGCCTCTGGAGGCTTCTCCAGCGTCTGCTGTTGATGTGGGTGAGGAGGAAGCAGCGGATGGACCCGGAACGGAGACTCTTACTGCTTCTGAAGAACCGGAGGAAGCGGCAGGAGAAACCAGTATTGGCGAGCAGGTCGTGGCATATGCGTCTCAGTTTATCGGGAATCCCTATGTGTATGGCGGAACGAGCCTGACAAAGGGGGCTGACTGTTCCGGATTCGTTATGCGGGTATATGAACAGTTTGGGGTATCCCTTCCCAGAACCTCGAAGGAGCAGGGAAAGGCAGGAACTGATGCAGGAGGATTGGAAAATGCCCATCCGGGCGATCTGGTATCCTACAAAGGGCATATCGGAATCTATGACGGGCAGAATCAGTTGGTCCATGCCAGCAATCCGAAAAACGGGATCACGGTTTCGCCGGTAAATTATAAACCTATTTTGTCCATCCGCTGTATTGTGTAGCTGTGGTATAGGTGAGAGAAAAGATGAGAAAACAAAAAACAATCCTTGTGGTGGATGACGAGGAAAAGATTGTAGAGGTGCTGCAGGCATATTTAAAACGGGAAGGCTATGATGTATTGACTGCTTATGACGGAGCCACTGCCCTGCAGCTTTTTAGGGAGAATGAAATATCGCTGGTTCTGTTGGATCTGATGCTGCCGGATATGACGGGAGAAAGTGTATGCCGGATGATCCGGGCATCGTCCAGGGTTCCTATCATCATGGTGACGGCAAAGACGGAAGAAAGCGATCTGATTGTCGGTCTGGATATGGGAGCGGATGATTACATTTTTAAGCCGTTCAGCCCCCGCACGGTCATGGCAAAGATCAAGGCGGTTTTGCGGAGAATGGAGAGCGACGAACTGGTGGGCCGGCCGGTATCCTATAATGGCGGAGCGCTGGTCATCGACTTTGACAATATCAGCGTAAAGGTAAACGGAAGGGAGGCGGGGCTTACTCCTACGGAGTTTAGGGTCCTGGCTGCTATGGCGAAAGCGCCTCAACGGGTATTTACCAGGGAGCAGCTCATCAGTTGTGCGCTGGATGACCATTTTGAAGGATATGACCGGAGCATTGACACTTATATCAAAGGCGTCCGGTCTAAGATTGAGGAAAACCGAAAGTCGCCTGCCTATATTCTGACGGTACATGGGCTGGGCTATAAGTTTGCCGGAGAGCGGGAATGAAAACGAAGATGAAGATAAGCCTGAAAGGGATCCTGATCCTGTCCTATTCCGCTATTGCGCTTTTCATCGTAGCAGCTCTGAGCCTGTTTTTCAATATTAAGGCAGACCGGCTTTTTGAGCAGTATGCGATTGAGCAGCAGGCGGCTCAGATTGGACAGATCCGCGCCCAGTTGAACCATCTGTATGATAATGAGACAGGACTGATCGATGAAAATGGACTGGAAACCATTGGATACGCGGCTCTGCAGAATGGCTTTATTATCCATGTACAGACCGGAAATAAAGCCATTGACTGGGATACCAACACCCATCATTCGGAGGAATGCAAGGCAGTTTTGAGCCATGCGGAAGAGAATATGAAAGGGCGGTATCCGAATTTTCAAGGAAGCTATACAGAGAATTCCTATCCGCTGGAGCATGAGGGAGAGGTTTTTGGAACTCTGAAAGTGGGATATTATGGACCATACTCGCTGACCGATCAGGAGATACAGCTCATCAGTTCCCTGAACCGGTCGCTGCTTGTGATTGGTCTTGCGGCGTTGATCGGAGCCGCGGCGTTGGGAATCCTGATTGCCCGCGGAACCGTCCGTCCTATCACCGGGGTGATTCGGGTGGCGAAGCAGATCGCATCCGGGGAATATGGCGTTCAGGCAGAGAATGGCTACCGGATGCAGGAAACTGAGCGGCTGGTAGAAGCGGTCAACGAAATGTCACGGAATCTGGAAAAAGCAGAAAAACAGAAACGGCAGCTTACGGCGGACGTGGCCCATGAACTTCGCACTCCTCTGACCAACCTTCAGAGCCATATGGAAGCCATGATTGATGGGATATGGGAACCGGATGAAGAACGGCTCACAAGCTGCCACGGGGAGATCCTGCGGCTGAACCGTCTGGTGGATCAGCTTCGGGAGCTGCATACGCTGGAGAGCGGGGAATGGGAGCTGGAGCGGGAAGAGTTGGATTTCAGCGCCTTGTGTATGGAATTGTCCTATGATTTTGAACCCCGGATGAAACAGAAAAATATGACTCTGGTAATGAACGTGCAGCCGTGGGATAAGGTATATGGAGACTATTTCCGACTCAAACAGTGTATGGTAAATCTGCTCTCCAATGCCGTCAGTTACGCAAAAGAAGGCGGAACCGTGGAGGTTGCCTTTGAGAAAATACAGTCAGGCGGATGTGTGATTTCTGTAAAAGATGATGGGATCGGCGTACCGGAGGAGGAACTGCCGTATTTGTTTGAACGGTTCTACCGGGTGGATAAGTCCAGAAATAAGAAGAAGGGCGGCATGGGAATCGGGCTGTCTATCACGAAGGCCATTGTGGAGAAGCATGGCGGCAGGATCTGGGCGGAAAACCGAGATCAAGGCGGTCTTGCGGTTATGATTGAATTATCGGAATAAATATGTATTCATGTATGCGTCGCCCGGTTTTGTGCCGGGCGATTTCCTATTGCCCTTATTATGTGAGATTTTGAACCGGCTGTCCGCAGGAGGTACAGAAGTTTGCCTGCGCTTCCAATGGGCCGCCGCAGTTTTGACATTGACGGGGAGGAAAAGCGGTAAGTGCAATCCCGCAGGCTGCACAGTACCTTGTCCCCGACAGATTTAAGTTTCCACAGGAAGGGCATCGGCTTGTGTTCTGCTGTACGCTATTGAATGGATAAGGGCTGGCAGGATAATAGCTGTAATCACCATCGCAGCCGTGATGATGGTGTCCGTGATGCTTTCTGCGATGTTTATTGTAGTCATCGGAATAGCGGCGTTCAAACATATGATGAAAAAAACTCATGGTAGCACCTCCTAAAAAATTGAAATGGTTTATTGATGTCCATAGCTCCAATTATACAGAGCGATATGGGGATTTCATGAAGATATTTTAAACAATAAAACATGGAATCCCCATAACTTCCCCATATCCCTTTGGTAAAATCAGAAGGACAAAATGAAAAGGAGATGATTAAAGTGAAAAAGTTTCAATATTCCTATATGGCGGCAGTATTTGGCGCAGCAATGTTGGCATTGAGCGGCTGTTCTTCACAGACGAACGCAACCACTGCTTCACAGACGGAGCAGGAGACCGTACAGGAAACCGAGACTACGGAGGCGGAAGAGAGTACAGAGGATGTGACAGAAGCGGAGAGCGCACCGGAAACGGTTTTGGAAACAGAGGAGAGTATGGAGGTGAGCCTTCCATCCCCACAGGAGCTGGTCCGCATTCATGGACCAATTTCAAAGGCAGAAGAAGAGGGAACTCTTTTGATTGATAATCAGTCGGATATTTCCTACGTTGGGGAGATCAGCCTGAACCTGTCTGATTTTACAAAGATTTTGGACGCTTCGACAGGGCTTCCGGTGAATGCCCAGCAGATTGAAGATGGCTCTGAGGCTTATGTTTATATCGGGGAAGCGATGACAAAGAGTATTCCGCCCCAGACCAACGCATGGCTTATTGTGGTAAATGTGCCGGAGGATATGGAAGTGCCGGAGTATGTGGAGGTAGAATCGGTACTTACGGATGCGGATAATTCCGAAACCGTACTGACGGCTTCAGATGGAACGGCGTATACGTTTGCAGAAATATATGAAATTTCTGCTTATAAGACCAAAAATATTGTTACGCTGGATGAGCTGACGCCGGGAAGAAAGTGTATGGTCTGGGCGGATTCGGATGATATGGTATCGAGGATTATCGTTTTTGCGGAATAGTACTGCAAAAACAGCAATATGAGAATGGTATGTACAGTGCCGGCAGTCTGGAAGTATGGGCTGCCGGTTTGTTGTCCGTGCTTTTGTGATGGAAAAAACATGGAATCCCCATAACTTCCCCACATTCGTTTTGTACAATGCAGAAGAAAGAAAACAGCAAGGGAGGATGGACATGGACGAGGATAAATCTCCAAATAGCCGGGAACCAGAAGGTTCTCTGGGGGATGACCTGTTGAATGCCATGGGCATCGGATGGATGCGTAAGAAAAAGGCAGATGTCAGGGCAGCTACCGATGACGAAACGATAGCCGCAGCGTATATGGAATGTTCAGAAGAAGAACCAAAAGCCGGGGAAGTCACGAACTATGAGCCGATAGAAATAGCGGAGAAAGTTCCGGCAGAAGAAGGTCTGGAGGAGCTAATCGCTGAAGAATCTGTGGAAACTGCAGAATTGCCGGATGGCGAAGTGTGGGCAGCGCACGTGGATGAGGGAGAGACCGAAGAAACCGGTGAAGAAAACGCTCAGGAACTGGAACTCCCGCAGGTTCCCACAGACCATCGAAAGGATCTGAAACGAGCCGCGGTATTTGCTTTATTTCTGGCAGGTTTCGGCACAGTTACATTTTTCCTGCCAAAGCTCACAAGTCCCCGCCCGCCTGCAAAGGATGTGGTAGCGACCTATAATGGTAAGAATGTGACTGAGGAAGAATTTCGCGCATTTTTGAAACAGGAGGGCGTCCGTACCGTAGAGCATATGATATGCAGCGTCCACGGCTATGATCATACGAAGTGCAGCCCGGAGGAACCCTGTGAGCAGCATCCGGTGGATACGCTTGAGGGATACCGGCAGGCAGTGGAGATGATGGCGGCGGAGCAGATTATTCTGGACTGGGCGGAAAAGAAAGGTCTCACGGAGCGGGAGGATGTAAAGCATGGCCTGTCTGATCTGGTGGGGGACGCCGGGGCGATGGAGGTGTTAAACAGCGTCCATCAGGAGGAAATCACGCCGGATTCCATTTCTATGGTGGAGATCCAGCAGTATTACGAGGAAAACAAGGATAAATATCCGGGCAAGACGGTGGAGGATGTGACCGAGGAAATCCGTTCGGTTCTTCTTGCGAAAAAGGATGCAGAGTATATTCCGGAATACATAGCGAAGCTGAAGGAGTCAGCCGGATTGGAATTCAATGCGGAACTGTTACAGGTTCCGGAAGTTACAAGTCAGGAAATCCGGGCTTATTATGAGGCGAACCCGATGGAATTTCAGACGGAGGACGGAACCGGCTCCCGTGCTTTTGAAGAGGTACGGCAGGAGATCAGCGATACGCTGACCGCACAGGCCATGGAGAAAACCTATTCTCTGCGGGAAGGGGAAGCGCTCTTTTCCGTCCACGGCAGGCGGTATACGCTGGGCGATTTTTACCGGGAGTTTCAGGAACTGCCGGAGGAATACCGAAAGACCTTCAGCACCTATGAGAAAAAGAAGGAGCTGGTAGAGCAGCTTATCGCCAGAGAACTCCTTCTGGAAGAACAGGGAGATGGAAGCGATACCGGAGAAGAAAACCACGACATGGAGGAATTGAAGATCCAGTATCTCTCTCAGGTGATGCATCAGGAAGAGGTTGACCAGAAGCTGACAGAAGCTACAGAGGAGGAAATGACCGCCTTTTATGAGGAAAACAAAACGGCCTTCCGGTTTCCGGCGAAAGCAAAGATCAGTTTTATCTGGATCGGCAAAACCGAGGATGGAAAGGGAAAATCCAGAGCCGACGAAGCCAAAGCGCAGCTTGACAGCGGAGGCGACTTCTCTGAGACAGCGAAGCAGTATTCCGAGGACGGAAGTGCAGGACAGGGCGGCGTTATGGAAGAGTGGCTGTATCAGGGGCATTTCACTGCTGAGATTGACAACGCCATTTTCAGTTTGAATGCCGGGGAGATAAGCCCTGTGGTGGAAAGCGGCAGCGGTTACTACATTTTCCAGGTGCGCGAGAAGGAAGAAGAAAGCCAGATGACCTTTGAGGAGTCGAAGGATACCATCGCCCTGTACCTGAAAGAGAAGAAGCATCTGGAACTGGAGCAGGAGATGGAGACCGGAATCCTAAAGGACGCAGATCTGGTGATTTATGACAGCACTCTGGAGCGGATGCTGAAAGAAAATAAAGAAGAAATGAAAGCAGAGGAGGAGAGCAAATAAATGGGAAGAAAGGAACGGACCATATTTATCACGATCCTGGCTAATCTGGTCCTGATCGTACTGCGGTTTTTTCTTGCCGGGCTGTCGGGGAGCATCGGACTTAGGGCAAATGCCTGGCATTCCTTCACGGATGTGTTCGTATCATCCGTGGTGTTCATTGGCCTGATGGCTGTTCGGTGGGGAGCCGGGAAATGGAAAGGAGCGGTCAAGCGGGCAGAGAATGTACTGGCAATCTTCGTATCCTTTTTCATTTTCTATATGGGAATCGAGCTTTTGGGCGATGCCATGTCCAGCAGCCAGGCGGAGCTTCGGTATGTGCCGTTTACGGCAGCCGGATGTTTCCTGGGAATCCTGATCAATTACTTCATGGCGCGGTATAAGATCTATGTGGGAGAACAGACCGGTTCCCAGAGCCTGATCGCAGACGGATATCATTCCAAGATGGATATGTACTGTTCCATCGCGGTTCTGGTAGGAATTGTCGGGGCACTGTTTGGAATGAAGAGTCTGGATAAACTGGCTGCAATCGTGGCAATGGTGCTTCTGATGGCGGCGGGATATGAGATCCTGACCGAAAATGTAAAGGCACTGCTGCACCCGGAGAATGGGGAGGAGGAAGAAACGCACAGTCATGGACATGACCACGGACATTTTCATTTCCATACCAGCCGTAAAATGGCGGCGGGGCTGGCGGTTTCCATGGCGGCTGCATGGGTGCTGTCCGGCGTGTATATCGTGGAGATGGATGAGACTGGAATTGTGAGGCGGTTTGGAAAGGTAGTGCAGGAGGAGGTTTCCCCCGGAATCCATTATAAGCTGCCTGCTCCGATTGACGAGGTTACTCTGGTAAAGAAGGATGCAGTCCAGACTGTGGAAACCGGACGGCTGGAGCTTTTATCCGGCGATACCAATCTGGTAAACGTGAACCTGTCGGTGCATTATCAGGCGGCGGACCCAATCAAATACGCGCTTAATGTTACCGATCTGGAACGGCTGGTGCAGGCCGGTTCCACTACCAGTATCCGTGAAATTGTAGGACAGAGTGAGATTGACAGCCTGTTGACGGAAGGAAAGGAAGCTGTGGAGCTTTCTGCAAAGGAGCAGATCCAGAGCATCATGGATATCAACGAGACGGGAATCCGGATCGTGGGAGTGCAGATTCTGGAGATGGCGCCGCCGGATGCGGTGCAGGCCAGCTTCCAGGATCTTGCCAGCGCAAGACAGGATAAATCCGTCTATATCAATCAGGCCATCGCTTATCAGAATACGCTGGTGCCGGAGGCGAGGGCGCAAAGCTATAAACAGGTGGCAGAGGCTGAAGGATACAAAGAAGAAAAGATCAAAACAGCGGAGGGCGACGCGGTCCTCTTTGCCGAGAAACAGGCGGCTTACGCATCCTCAAAGGGCGTGACAGAGTTCCGGCTGTATATGGAGGCTATGGACAAGATACTGCCCAATGTGCAGAAAATTTTGCTGGGTGCGGATGTAAATATTGATAATGCGGAGCTTTGGATCTCCGGCAAAGGAGGAGCAAAATAATGGCGAAACAGGAAAAAGCGGCAGGACATAAGATAAACGGCAAGGGAGCCGTGCTGATTGCGGCAATCGTGGCCCTTTTCATCGCTACGTTGGTGGTCTATAAGGTGGATGTGACGGAATATGCGGTAGTCACTCAATTTGGAAATCCCGTGTCCACGGAGCTGGAACCGGGGCTCAAGGTCAAGCTGCCGGATCCGATCCAGTCGGTGCAGAAGTTAGACAAGCGGGTGCAGGTTTATCAGGCGGATTCCCTGGAGCTTCTGACGCTGGATAAAAAGAGCGTGGCGATTGATTATTATGGGACATGGCGCATTACGGATCCGGTGACCTATATCAAGACGGTGAAGGACAAGATTGGTGCTGAGGCCCGCCTGTCAGACGTATTTTCCTCCAGCCTCGGCATCCAGATGGGTAAATATAATTTAGAGGATCTGGTGAATACGGATCAGGAAAAATTAAAGCTGGAATCAATGCTGGCGGATACGGTGAGCTACGCGCAGGAGAAAACGGCGGAGTATGGAATCGAAGTGATTGACGCAAAGATCCGCGTCCTCAATTTCCCGGAATCCAATAAGCAGAGCGTGTACGACCGCATGAAGGCGGAACGGGAACAGATGGCGAAGAAATATCGTTCCGAGGGCAGCGAGGAGGCAGCGAAAATCCGGGCAGATGCGGAGAAGGAACAGCAGATCATCCTGTCAGAAGCCTATAAGCAGGCCCAGCAGATCAAGGGCGAGGGCGACGCAGAGGCCATCCGCATTTATGGCGAGGCATTCCAGAAGGATCCGGCGTTCTACGAATTTATCCGTACTCTGGAAACCTATGAGAAAACCATTGATGAAAATACCACGCTGATCCTGCCGTCCACAGCGGAAATCCTGAAATACTTGAGCGGCAGCACCGGCGAGGGAGGTGGAAACTGATGGACGAGAAGAAAAAGTCTGGTCCTGATACGGAACAGAAGAAAAGGAACGCATCGGAAAGGCTGCAGAAGGCAAGACTCATGGGCCGCAGGCTGAAAACCCGGCTGAAAGCGGCAGGAGATCATCGCGCAAATAAACGGCAGACGGAATCTGCGTTGGCGGATATCCGAAAAGCCTTCGCCCATATCAACCCCAAAAAGGCGGCGGTCTCTGTGATAGGCGGTATTGTGGCGGTGTATCTTCTGACCGGCATCTATGTGGTCAATCCGGGCGAACAGGCGGTGATCCGCCGGTTCGGCGCCGTGCAGCTGGGAGCCGTGACGGAAGGGATTCATTACCGTCTGCCGTTTCCTATCGACCAGGTGGAAAAGGTCAACGTGTCGGAGGTGCGCCGCGCTGATATCGGAATGAGCTTAGAGGAGCATATGCATCCGGAATCGGAAACACCGCAGGCAATCCAGCTTCTGACCGGCGATGAGAATATCATCACCTCCGAGGCCATTGTTCATTATAAGGTGAAGGATGCGGCGGCATTTCTCTACAATGTGAACGGCAGCGATGAACCGCTGGTGCGCCGGAGCGTAGAGGCGGCGCTGGTGGAGTTGATGGCAAACATGGCGGTGGATGATATTTTAAGCACAGAAAAGGTGCGGGCGCAGAATTTTGTCATGGAGGAAGTGCAGAAAACGCTGGACAGCTATGATTCCGGCATTCAGATTACCGCCTTCAATATCCAGAATATCAACCCGCCGGAGGCGGTGGCGGCAGCCTTTCTGGATGTGAACGCAGCGAAGGAGGACAAGGAAAAGGAAATCAATCAGGCGAATGGGTATTACAACAGCTTGATTCCGGAGGCAAGAGGCAAAGCAGAGGCGCAGCTTGCCCAGGCGGAAGCCTATAAGACGGAGGCGGTCAATACGGCTACCGGCGACGCTGACAAGTTCCTTGCGATGCTGGCGGAATATCAGAACAACAGCCAGATCTACACTCAGGATACCACGAAATACCGGCTGCTTCTGGAAACCATGGAGAAAATCCTGCCAAGGGTGAAGAAATATATCGTGAATTCTTCAGACGGAAGCATTGATGTGAAGCTGTTTGGGACTGGAAGCCTCTTTGATTCGCAGACGCCGCAGCAGTAAGCCGCCGGAAAGGAAGATGTAAAAAATGCCATATGAACAGAACGGTGGAAACATGAAGATTGTGTTTCGCGTGACTGGTATTGACTGCCGCCATTGCGCGGAGATCATAGAGCAGACGCTGATGCGGATAGAAGGAATCCGGGAGGCGAGGATTGATGTCCACAAAGGACGTCTCTTCCTGACTTGTGATGAGTATCAGGTCTGCCAGGTCACAGACGAGGCAAAAAAGATGGTAGAAAAAATGGAGCATGGGGCGACCATAGAGAAACTTGTAAACGTCATGATGTGATGGAATATGCCCGGAGGCGAGATGGGAGCAATCCGGGCGTATTTTGTGCGATAAGCCTGACAAACGGCTGCCATATTTGCATGAGCAGACATTTGCCGGGAAATCAGGAAGGGAGAGAATGATTTTGAGGAGAAGTGAACCGGAAAAAGGGAGAAGCCGGAGACGGGGGAAACCGTCATTAGAAACGAAAGAAAGACTGGGCGCGGGCTTTATCATCTCCATGCTGTTGTGCGCGGTGCTGGCTGGCTCCGTATGCTTTATGCTTTGGTTTTCGATTGCAAAAGGAAAGCAGGCAGACACACGCACACAAGCGGAAAGTGTGATAGGGAGCAGCGAGGCATCCGGCGGTGAGGGGCTGGCTGCGGAAAAGGAAACGGAAGCGCCTGTAAAGATACGAAAAATGGAGATTGATGGGATTGCCATCGAAAATATGTCCGAGGTGGAGGCGAAAAATCTGCTTTTGGATACTTATGTATGGGATATGCGGGTGTCCTATGGGGAACTGACTGAAACTCTGGAAAACCCTCTGCCGGAAATCATGGAGGAACAGGTGGCTGAGATTTACAATACGTCAGATTCTAAAGAAAAGGAAAGCTACACCCTTGACTTTTCCTCTCTGGAAACAGGTATAAGGGAACAGGTAGCGGGAATCGCCGCAAAATGGAACCGGAAAGCGGTAAATGCACAGCTCTCCGGGCGTGATAAGGAAACTGGCAAGTGGATTTATTCCGAGGGAGAGAATGGAATCCAAGTGGACGAGACGGCTGTCGTTCAGGAAATCATGGGACTGATTAGTGAACGGAAATTTGCGGCAACTGTGGAGGCCAGAGTACAGGAAACGGCTCCGGAATATTCGGCAGCCGCTATGAAAGAACGGTATCAGGTAATCGGTACTTTCTCCACAACGGCTACCAGCAACCAGAACCGGAATAACAATATCAGTCTGGCGATGAATGCATTAGACGGGCTGGTAATCTTTCCGGGAGAGGAGTTTTCTTTTAATAAAACGACAGGGAACCGGACCAAGGAGCGGGGCTACATGCCCGCCGGTGCATACCGGGACGGGAAACTGGTGGAGGAGCCTGGCGGGGGAGTCTGCCAGGTTTCCTCTACGCTGTACAACGCTATCGTCTTTTCCGGAATCCAGACTACGGAGCGGAATCCTCACAGCTATGAACCGTCCTATGTGACGCCGGGAGAGGACGCTATGGTAAGCTACGACGGATACAGCGGACCGGACTTGCGCTTTGTCAACAATCAGGATACCTCCGTGGCGATCCGCGCGGTGTTCCAGGACAAGAAGCTGACGATCTCTATCATTGGCGTACCGATTTTGGAGGAAGGCGTGACCGTCTCCATGCGCTCTGAGAAAGTAAAGGAGTACGATCCGCCGGAGCCGGAATATGAGGAAGATCAGACTCTGCAGCCCGGACAGGAGGTTGTAGTGAAGGAAGGCGTGAAAGGAACCGTTTGGAAAACATGGCTGGTGACTTCTAAGGACGGGAAGGTGATCTCGGACGATTATTTCCACAGCAGTACATACCGGGGAAAGTCAGGCTTGGTCAGGAGGAATACCACAGGCGTGACGATTCCGGCAGAAACCAGTGGGGCGGCAGAGACAGAAACGCAAGGTTCAGAAAATGGATCGCCGCAGGAGTCTCAGAACCAGCAGGCACAGGAGAGCAGCGCAGCACAGACAGAAACGCCAGTGCAGGAAAATACGCAGGGCGCAGAACCGTCCCAGGCAGCGCCGGGCGAGCCGGAAAATAATCCGGTTATCATCACCCCCATCGAGCCAAGACCAGAAAGCGGACAAAATGAAAGTCCCGTCGGTCCGTCTGCACAGTTGGAAGTGGGGCCGGGGGCAGAACCGGCGTAAGGAGCGCACAGAAAAAAGATTAGGAAAGCACAGGAGTGAAAGATTCTATGCAGTATCGAAAACCAGCCATTCTTGCAGCCGCCCTCCTTCTTCTTGTTTTGCTCATAACAGGAGTAGGGAGCTGCGTGAGGATGGCAAAGAAGGGGGAGAGCAGGAAACTCCCGGAACAGGAGGCATTAAACGACGAGCCGATAGAAATTGAAATTGACAGCGGCGATTCATCGGACAAAGAACTACGGATTGAAAATGAGGAGACGGCAGAGAACCTCCCCGAAGAGACAGAAGCACCGGCACCGGAAAATATGAGAGAGGGGCTGGAGCATTCGTCAGTGGCGGCGCTGCAGGAACGTTTGATGGAATTGGGATTTATGGAAAATGATGAGCCGACTCAGTATTACGGTCCGGTAACAGCAGCGGCAGTCAAGCGTTTCCAGCGTCAGAATGAGCTGGAGCAGGATGGGATTGCCGGTCCGCAGACCAGAGAGCTTTTGATGGCGGAGGATGCAAAGCATTACGCGGTATTTTTAGGGATTGCGGGTGATGATGTGGAGCGGATACAGGATCGTCTGTATGAACTGGGGTATCTGCCAACCAGTGAGGCTGTGAATGGAACCTTTGATGAACAGACGGAAGCTGCGGTAAAGAAACTTCAGGAGCTGAATCAGATTACAGTAGACGGCAGAGTCGGAAAACAGACCATCAATCTGCTTTACAGCGAGGAGGTAAAGGCAAATTATCTGGCGTATGGCGAAAAAAGCGATGTGGTCCTGAAGTTTCAGAAGCGGCTGAAGGAATTGGGTTACCTGACTACAACTCCGGATGGAAATTACGGGGATGATACGGCGCAGGCAATCCGGCAGTTCCAGTCAAGAAACGGTCTTGTGGTGGATGGTTATCTGGGACCGGGAACACGCACCGCTATGGAACAGCCGGACGCACGGCCCAATGGCATGGTGCTGGGAGAGCAGGGAGAAAGCGTGAAGCGGCTGCAGGAGTTATTGAGCAAATATGGCTATCTGTCACAGAATAACGTGACCGGATACTTTGGCGATAAGACTGAGGCGGCGGTGAAATCCTTCCAGAAGAATAATAAGCTGCAGGTGGATGGAACAGTAGGTATCCAGACTATGGCAAAGCTGACGGACAGCGCAGGAAAGGTTGTGAAAGGCGGCGGCTCTGGCGGCTCCGGCTCATCCGGTGCAGGCGGTTCCAATGGATCTGGCAGTTCTGGAAATGTGAGCGGAAGCGTGCAGGCCCTGATCAATATGGCGGCATCGAAGGTTGGCTCTCCCTATGTATGGGGAGCAAAGGGACCAAACAGTTTTGACTGTTCTGGGTTTGTATACTGGTGCCTGAATCAGGTGGGCGTCAAGCAGAGCTATCTGACCTCCAGCGGATGGCGGACCATTGGAAAATATAAGAAGATTTCCAACTATGATGATATCCGGCCGGGAGACATTATTGTGGAGAAAGGCCATATGGGGATTGCTGCCGAGAATGGAAAGGTCATTGATGCGTCTTCCGGAAACGGAAAGGTCGTGTACCGGCAGAGATCCAACTGGTGGAGAAATAACTTTATTGTGGCCTGGCGGATTTACTGATGATGGGAAAAGATAATAGGGGAGGTTTCCGGGGTGAAAAAATATGTGCTGGTTTTTCTGTTGATCTTGGTGGTTGTGATGGGGAGAGGGTGTGGGAGCAAAGAAACAAATAACACATCCGGAGAATATAAAAAGGTGGAGATGATAATGTAAGGGAAAATAGCAGGAAATGTTACACTCTGGCTTTGTGCATATAGCCAGAGTGTATGCCCTGCCTGTACGTTTATACACTGAATTTCTAAATGAAGGGGGAGGTCTTTTGCGTAGTAATATGGATGTACTTCAATATGGTGGACTGGAAGTAAATCCTTTAGAACAGACGGTATATTATCTTGGACAGGAGATTATTTTTACGAACCGTGAATTTCAAGTTTTATATCTGCTTCTGAAATATCGAGGACAGGTATTCTCCAAAAGGCAGATTTATGAACAGATTACGGATGACGAAGAAAGAACTGACTATCATACAATAGAAATAACCATCTCCAGAATACGAAAGAAGTTAGAAACGTATTTAGGGCACGCAGATGTGATTGTTACGGTCCGGGGGCGAGGGTATAAAATTAAAAAGCAAATATAGAGTCCCGTGAAAGCTGCAAATGACTTTCATGGGACTCTTGTTATGTACGACGATATTTACGGTTTTCTGCTAAAAAATATGTTCAGAGAGCCGCCAGAGAATGTAGAGAGAAGTTCATGCTGTATAAAAAAACAGGGGAGTTTTATAACTACAACTCGGCCTGGAGCATGGCTTCAATCATGGCATAAATGACCTTTAACTGCTTCTCGCTGCATCGTGCCAACAGTCTTGTAATGTCCTGGACTGCATCAGATTCTACGTCGGTGACGAGGGAATCCAAAGAGATGTTTAAGGTCTGGCAAATAGAACATAGGATATGGAAACTGGGAATGCTTTTCTTATTTTCTATTTCGGACATATATACAGTGGAAATTCCAACAGCTTCCGCCAATTTTTCCTGAGTAAGATTTTTGGCTTCGCGGGCTGCCTTAATTGTATGGCCTATTTTATGGTCAGAGCTTTTCATGTTGTACTCACCTCCCCCTAAGTCTAAATGGAATGAACGAAATAAAACATAAACTATACACCCTAAATAAATAAGGCTTTGATATGGAGAGAGTGTATTTGGAAACGGGACGTATTACTCGGGGAACCGTGTAGAGGCAATACAACAGAATATTTGCTATATGTTGAAAGGAATGGCTAAGTGCTGTTCCTTTTTTATTTCCAAACATAAACTATATACCCTTATTAAAAAGGGGATTCCATACAAGATTCCAAGAGGACCGCCGCTGACCTTCAGAACACGAAAATTCAAATTCTGGAGGATAGCGATGAAAGGAACGAATGGAGAATCAATTAGACACTGTTTTACAAAATATTTGGAGGTTGCCATTGAGCGATCTAAGAAGGACTACTTAAATAAGCAAAAGTATCATGGACAATGGGAAGTCCCGATAGAACCGGAACTTTTGCGGGAAATGATGCGGAAGGGGAACACATGGACTTGGGCACCGGATACGGAGGAGATGTCGTGGAATGCAAGGATTATCAGAAATTATCTGAAAGAAGAGGTGGATGATACAATGCGCCCGATATTTGTCTGTTTGTCCGATCAGGAGATTCTGGTGGTTTTCGCCAGAATCTTTCGGGAGATGTCCTATTCCGATATTGGGACATTGATTGGAACGAGCGGAGAAAAGGCAGCGTCCATTTATTCTTATGCAAAAAAGAAAATGAAGAAAAGGGGAAAGAAGAATGAGGTTTGAAGAATTATTGGAAGCTGCGAAGGCAGGAGATACAGAGGCAAAAGAGAAACTCTTTTTGATGTACCGGGGGCTACTGATCAGCCGTGCCAAAGTAGATGGGAAGTTTTCGGAGGATCTGTTTCAAGAGCTTTCAAAAACATTTCTGGTCTGTATAGACAGGTTTGATGTAGAAAAGATGAAAAAGCGACTGAAAAGCGACTGAATTGCCTCATGCCGCAAATTGACTTGCGATTTCCAATGTTTTATAATGGTATCATCAGATTTCTGAACGACTGAGGACAGAGAGGGCAGCTTGTTATGGGCTGCTCTTTTTGTATCCCGTTTTTGGGAATGCCCAAAGGTTCAGAGAAAAAAGAAAGGTGGTATGCTGATGAAGGAGGAAAGTAAGAGCCGTCAGGCAGAGGAGGTGCAGGGAAAGAATGCGGAATCCAGAAGCCGTCCTTTGGGGATTCTGACGGTGGACGCGTCGGGAATCGCTGCAAATGAGCGGAGGCAGGAGGATTCGGTCTGGCATGAACTGGTGAACGCCCAGCGCACGAGGAAGATTTTGTCGGGGGCATTAAGCGGCATTGAACGTCTGGAGGGCGGCTGGGTGGTGGCAGTTATCTATTATAAGGGCTGTCGTGTTCTGATTCCTCTGGAGGAGATGATGATCAATCTGGAAGGGGACGGACGGGAAAATTCTGATCCGGTCAACCGCCAGACAAGACTTGCCAACAACATGCTGGGCGCGGAACTGGATTTTATCATCCGGGATCTGGATGATAAATCGGGGAGTGTGGCGGCTTCCCGCAAAGAAGCGATGCTTCGGAAACGTCAGCAGTTTTATATGCCGTCGCAGGACGGGCCGCCGATGATCGTGCCGGGGCGAATCGTGGAGGCCAGGGTGATCGCCGTGGCGCCAAAGGCGGTCCGGCTGGAGGTGTTCGGTGTGGAGTGTTCCTTGAAAGCCAGAGATATGACCTGGGAGTGGCTGGCGGATGCCAATGAGAGGTTTGCTACGGGAGATGTGGTCAGCGTCATGATGAAAAAGATTACAGGAGATTCCCTTGAAAATATCCGGGTAGAGGTCAGTGCAAAAGAGGCGAAATCCAATGTGAATAAGGAAAACTTGATGCGGCTCAGGCGGCAGGGAAAATATGTGGGAAAGATTACGGATGTATACCGGGGAACCTATTTTATCTGCTTAAATTGTCGGGTCAATGCGGTGGCTCACTCCTGTAATACGGCGAGTCTGCCGGGACAGGGCGATGAGGTGGGTTTTCTGGTAACAAGGATCAATGAGGAACGGGAGGTGGCGGAAGGGATTATTACGAGAATCATTAAGAGAGGCTAAGAGCCGAAAAAGAGTATGTCATGTCGGACAAGAGCAGGGTTTCTGATGTATTTAAAAAAGGGAATCCTGCTTTTTCTATGCAGAGGGATGCGAAAGGAGAAATTGCAAAATGGGACTTAGAGGAACTGTCAAATGGTTTGATGTGAGGAAAGGCTTTGGCTTTATCACAGATGAAGATGGCATGGATTACTTCGTGCATTTTTCAGAGATTCAGGGAAAGGGCTTTAAACGGCTGCGGGAAGGACAGATCGTGAGCTTTGTGCCGGGAGAGGATGCGAAGGGCAGGAGCGTGGCGCAGGCGGTATCGGTGGAGACCGATGTAGGGGATGCAGAACCGGCGACGAAAGGACCGGATGAGGAGGAAACACTATGAGGCTGGTGCTGCGGGTAAAGAAAAAGAAGGCGCTGGCGGCAGTCTTTATCGCCTGCTCTGCGTTAAGCTTTCTGATGGGCTTTTCGGCCCGTGCGGAGACCGGAACAGGTGGGGCTTACGAGAAGGGAGACATCCTGAAGGTGGAGACCGGACTTTCGGATGGGTTTGAAACCATGAATTTTACCTGTTTGGATTCGGACTATCAGGGCGGGTATCTGTTTGTGGCGGATGAAATAATCCCCTACGCCCTGTCTGTGCGGTACGGCGCATCCGATAATGATTACGGTGTGTCAGATGTCCGGATCTGGTTGAACCAATATTTTGCCGATACCCTTTCTGTGGCGGAAGAGTTGCTGCCCGTAAATCTGCCGGAGACGGGGGATTCCGTATCCGATAAGGTATTCTGCCTTTCCATTGACGAGGTAAAAAATTCTGCCTATAAGGAGATTGCCAGAAAGACCTGGACGCCGCAGAGAGGGATGCGTTATTACTGGACGCGTTCCAAACGGGAGAATACCACCAACCAGGCGTATCTGGTGCAGTATAACGGACACATCGCTTCCAGCCGCGTTTCCTTAACAGAAGCGGGGGTCAGGCCGGCCTTTGTATTGGGAAAAGGCAAGACGGACACCAGTCAGGGAAGGATCTGGTACACAGGGGATACCCAGGAGCGGATCATCCACGGGAAAACCTACACATTCCGCTGTATTGATCCCAATTACTGTGATGCCGGGATGAACCGGGCTGGGGCATTGTTCCTCTGCGATTCCATCATCGGCGGCGATGCGAGCGTGTTCGATGAAAATCACAATGGCTGGGAGGCATCAGATTTAAGAATCTGGCTGCAGGAAGGACTGGAGGATTCGGAAGGGATTGCCGATGCGGTGACAACAATCAGCTACACATATGCCGGAAAGAGCAGCGATTATACGGTATCGGAGAAGAAGTTCACAAAGCGGAAACAGCCGGGGGCGGATACGGAGGACAAGCTGTTCTGCCTGTCCTTAGAGGAGGCGCTCCGGTATGGAAATTATCTCTGGAAGCTGGATGGATCGGATACCGATAATTTTAATCTGGCAGGAACCTATGCTATGGGCTATTGGCTCCGTACTCCGGCAGCCAGAGATGGGAAGCTGTGCTATGCCGTTACCTATGACGGTAGAGTGACGCCGGAAGATGTGTCCAGTGACCGGATCGGAATCCGTCCGGCGTATGTGGCGGTGCAGGAATAAAGAATGGGCGAGGAGAGCCCATTCGCTACGTAAACGGAACGTGAGCAGAGTTCGCGTTTCCCGAAAGGAGATTATGATGAGGAAAAAGACGAAATATCAGGCAGTGGTGCCTGCCTGGGTGCTGATTGCAGCGATGGGGATGGGGCCGGTGGCTTCAGCGGCCGGGATTCCGGGTGCAGGTATTGCATATGCAAGTGAAATGTCGGGAATGGTTGCTACCGCTTCCGAGGCACAGAGGGTATCGGTTGCCACGGCTTCGGAAGCAGAAAAGGCAACGCAGAGCAGCGAGGTTTCTCAAACGGGTGCCGCAGCGGAAATTCAACAGGTTACGGCAACGCCGTCTAATGCGATGGCGATGTTTGCCCTTGCCAGAGCCAGCCTTTGGGGCGGCATGGAGATGAGCGACCATTTTGACGGGGAAGGCACGGAGGAAGAACCGTATGAAATTAACTCCGACAAGGATTTGAAGCTGTTGGCGTACAGTGTCGCCAATGAGGAAGTGGACGGATACGAGGGCTGCTATTTCGTGCTGACAAGGGATATTTCCCTGAGTGATTCCGCTTCCTGGCTGCCAATCGGATATTTTACCAACGAGGGGGATTCGGAGCCGATGCCATTTAAGGGAAACTTTGATGGTCAGGGCTATCGGATTTATAACCTGAAGATCAGCGATACCACACAGGATTATGCCGGATTATTCGGAAGCATTCACGGGGCAACGATTGAGAATCTGGTAGTAGACGGGCAGGTGAATGCCAACAGTAAGGCGGCCATCCTTGTGGGAGAAGCGAATGACAGCGTAATCCGGAACTGCTCCAGCAAAGGGCAGGTGCGGGGCGTAGGTGTGATCGGCGGAATCGTGGGAGAAGCTTATGACAGCGTGATTCTGGAATGTGAGAACACCGCTGGCGTCTTAGGCGGAACCGATAGTTCCGGTGCATCGGAAAGCTTCGCTGGCGGCATCGTCGGATCGGCGCAGTCTTCCTTTATCAGTGATTGTACCAGTGATACGACGGACAGCTACAGCGCCTTGTACTCGGAAGGCTATGTGGGCGGCATTGCCGGAAATATCTATGAGACGGAGGTTTATAACGCCTATGTGGAAGGTAAGGTGGGCAGCACTTCGGCAGAATATATCGGCGGTCTGGTAGGGCGTTTGCAGAGCGGCCAGGTGAAGAACGGACGGTTTGCCGGAACCATCGGCGCTTCTACGTCCAGTACCTTAAAGACGGCGGGGCTGTTCATCGGCTATATCGAAAGCGGCACTGTGGAGCTGGGAGATGATCTGGCGTATCTTTATACGGACAGTGAGGATAAGTATTCCCTGAATCCTTTTGGAAATAAGCTGACGCCGCAGATCCGTCTGGAGCACCATATCGGGGCTTATTACTCCAACCAGAGGGATTTCAGCCTTTACCAGATGGGAAGTTTCACAAAACAGACGAACCGGTATTTTTATGAAGAATTGGAAGAGGGCGTTCTGGAAATCGGGAAGGAGAATGTCCATCATTTTGCGCCCAGTAAGACGGGAGACCCGGTAAGAGGCTATCTGGTTTCCATTCCGACCGTCGATCACGGAACTCTTTCTGTATTGGAGGCGCAGAACAATTATGCCAAGGAGATCGACTGGGCAAATCCCGGAGCACTGGCGGCAGGAACGAAGGTATTGGTCTATACAAGCCCGGTCAATGAGGCGGATGCCGAGCCGCCGGTTTACTACGAACTGGTACCGGATTCCCTGTTTTGGGCTTCGGATGATTTTGATACGCAGGAGCTGATCCCGACAGAAGGTTCCGAAGTGGCCTTCACCATGCCGGAAAAGAATATTACAATCTCCGCGGAGTATCGGGCCATGACAAACGGTGTGGTTTTGGACCGGACGGAGCTGACCTTTGATGTGGAGCAGGTACGCAGCGGTTCCCGGTGGGACCCGCAGATCGGCTGGAAAATGACGGACCCACAGAAGCTGACGGCGACGATTATCCCGAACTTGGCAGCAAATAAGAACGTGGTATGGAATGTTAAGGATACGGACGGTTCTTCCACGGATGTGATCAGCGTGTCGGAGGATGGCGAGGTTTCGGTAAACAATTCCGCCAAATGGATCCAGGAGCTTGTTAAGGCAGGCGTGGCGAATCAGGAGCTGTATCCCTCGAAAAAGATTACTACGGAGGCAGCGAATTACGCATCCGTGACAGTTACCACAGAGGCGGGCCAGAAGCGGGCGAGTGCGTTTGTGACGATAAATTTCAAGATCACAGACGATACGGTGGTTCCGGTTTCGGGTGTGGAACTGGATCAGGCGGAGCTGGCGTTTGAGATTACGAGAACTTTGGAGGGAGACCGTCTGGAACCGCAGGAGACTTACACGGTTACGCCTTCCAAACGTTTATATGAGACGGTTGCGCCGGAATATGCGGATCATAAAGAGGTTACATGGAGCGTGGGCGATTCCGATATGCTGCGTGTGGATCAGGAAGGTCTGGTCAGTGCAAAGGAAAGCGCCCGCTGGATTGCAGATCTGATTCAGGCAGAGCAGGAGAAGAACAAGGAAAATCCCTATGCGAAGCAGGAGGCGGCAGGAACCCGGTCTTCCTATGTGACGGTGACAACAAAGGATGGGGAGAAGCAGGCGGTATGCGCTGTAAATCTGGCGTTTAAGACCGTAGATAACACGACTGTCCATGTGGAGCAGGTTTCTTTAAATCAGACAGAACTTTCCTTTACGATAGAAAAGGTGATGACCGGAAGCCGGACGGCTCCGCAGGTGGAATACAAGGTGACCGGACCGCAGCAGCTTACGGCGGCAATTGCGCCGACTGAAACACAGAATAAGAACGTGAGCTTTGCGGTGGCGGACAGTACGGTGGTTTCCGTAGCGGCAAACGGGCTTGTGACCGTGAATCAGGATGGGCAGTGGATCAAGGATTTAGAAGCTGTGGATACGGCTAATCTGGCGGCAAACCGGTATGCCTTGTCTACCGCGGCGGGAACCAAGGAGACGGTTGTAACGGTGACGACCGAGGATGGGCAGAAGACAGCACAGTGCAAGGTGACGGTGGAATTTAAGACCACAGACCAGACCACAAGACCCAGTTCGTCTTCGGGCGGCAGTTCTGGCGGTGGCGGCGGTAGCTCTTCCGGCAGTTCATCCAGCAGCTCCGCTAGTGTGGCAGGCGGACCGGGAGCATCCGGGCAATCTGTAGGAACCTGGATTTTGGATTCTGTCGGTTGGTGGTATCAGAATCAGGACGGCAGCTACCCGAAAGCCTGCTGGCAGGAGCTTTCCTATAACGGAGTTTCTGAGTGGTATCATTTTGATGAGCAGGGATATATGCAGACAGGATGGTTTACCGATACGGATGGTCAAATCTATTATCTTCATTCGGTCAGCGACGGAACTATGGGGCGTATGTATACCGGCTGGAATCAGATTGAAGGAAAGTGGTATTATTTCAATACTGTTTCCGATGGAACAAGAGGTGCCTTGTTTGTAAACAGGCAGACGCCGGACGGCTATACGGTAGATGAGAACGGAGTGTGGGTACAGTGATCACGGTGATCTTGGCGGCGATTGGAGTTGGATTTAGTCTCGCGGTTGTTTTAATGCTCTGGGTCATGGCTGCGGCAGCGAAGCGGGCGGATGAAGCGATGGAGAAGTGGAATAAAAATATTTAAAAATATTTAGAAATGCCCTCGACATAAAACTGCCGGATTCGATATGATAGAACCAGAAGAGGAGGTGCAGCGATATGAAGTTTAAGAGATGGTTGAATCTGGCGGTTTTATGCATGGCAGTTCTGTCATTCTCGATTCGTGCATTTGCGGGAACCTTTGAGAATACAGGGGATGGCTGGCGGTATCGGAAGGAAGATGACAGCTACGCAAAATCAGAGTGGGTACTGGAACAAGGGCAGTATTATTATCTGGATCAGAATGGACTGATGGTGGCAGACACGACTACACCTGACGGGTACTTGGTGGCGGCGGACGGAAGCTGGGTGACAGAACAGCAGGCGACAGGCGGATATGTGAGGACACCGTATGATAATCTGCCATATTACTATGATCCGGATTGGCGGCGGTATATCTTTGATGAAAGTACGGATTATGCAGAGGTATCTGATAACATTGTACTTGCAGCAGTTCGTGGAATCATTCCGGTTTCAGAATTATCCGAGATGAACCGTGCCGTATATGGCGAGGTTTGTAAGTTCCTGATTGGCATTGATTATGGGGCCAGTGATTATGAGATGGCAAAACGGGTCTATGAGGAAATCACTGGCAGGGCAGTATATCACGAAGGAAAATACGAACAGTCGGATGATGAGGTGTACAGCATTCTGGTAAACGGAACAGGAAAGTGTGTCGGATTTGCCAGAACCTATAAACTTCTTGCCAATGCTGTAGGTCTGAAGTGTGAATTTCGAGAGGACATGGCTCATATGTGGAACGGAGTTTATGTGGACGGCAACGCCATGACGATTGACGCGTCTACTGTTGGCACTTCGGCGGATTTTTATCTTGGACGGGTCAAAATCTCATGCCCCTACTGCGGATATGAAATCACGTTTGGAAATCGTGTGACGGAGCGGCCATGCTGGAATTGTGAGAGGCAGGTTAAAAATCCGAAATACAACTGAATATTATAATAATTGGGGCACATCTGCAGGCGTGGGTGTGCCTTTTCTTGTGGAAGAGAGGGAGAAAATGGCACGATTATATCGCCTTTACCAAAGGCTGAAACGAGGGATTGCCTTTTTATTGGCAGTAATCCTTACGGTTCAGCCTCTTTTTTGTTTTGATATTAGTTCATTTCTGGCTCTTGCAGCGGAAACGGAAGGGCAGAGCAGTACCTTTGCTTATTATGATTCCAGCAATTTGTTGAAATCGGGGGCTAGTTTTCCTTTCTACGGGAAAGACCATAATCGAGTAGGATTATGGCCTTATGGACTCACAAACGTGGATGGAAGTAAAAGTGCCGCAGGCTATTGTCTGGAACCGAATAAATCCCAGAGGGCTGGCACATCCGGTACGCTTGTCACTTACGATCTGGACATGGATGGCGACAACCTGCCGCTGGGTCTTACCAGAGAGGAGGCGGAGATTCTTTGGTATGCGTTGTCTTCGTCTGGAAACTTTGAAGGCTATCAGACCGGCTCTGGAAAGATTGGGCAGGGACATTACGTTTTAGGCCAGTGTGCTACATGGGCGATTATGTCAGGAAACTGGGCTGGACTGGATGATTTCCGAGACCAGATGGAAGTGTTGATTGCCAATTTAAAAAGCCCAACTCTGGCAGCTCAGACGAGGGGAGCTCTGGAACAGTTCTTTAATCAGACGAATGAACAGGCCCAGGAAATATCGGTGCCGCCCTTTGCCTCGAAATACAAGGCAACCGCTCCGGTTCATCAGATGCAGGAGAATGGAGATGGAACTTACAGCATTACTTTGAATTTCAGCGAAGGTTATGACTGGAGACAGTCGGGACTGGTTTATGATGTTCCAGAGGGGTGGAGCGTTAAGGAGGAAACTGGTGGAATAACGTTCCTGTGCACAACAGGAAATCCTGATATTGGTCTTGTAAAAGGTCATTTCCCAGAGGGCTCCAATGCAGCAAAATATTGGGTGAAACCGAATACTTTTAAGGTCTGGTTTCCTGATGGATGGGATGAGAGCAGCGCGGTGGAAGGAAAGCAGGCGATGATTACCATGGCCGGCAAGCAGGAGACATGGGAGGTCTGGCTGGCGTTCGGAAAGGGGACTACTACGACTGTTACCGGAGACGGCAGCTATGAGATTCCCTATACTCAGTATCTTCATGAAGAAACCTTTAAACGGGATTATGAGATTGAACTGGAAAAGCAGTGCGATGAGACCGGAAAGACGCTGGAGGATGCGACCTTTGAGGTACTGGAACAGTTTGATTTTTCCCAGCTTGACGGAACCAATCTGGAGGAAGACCAGTTTCACAAAAGCCTGCCCACATCGGAAGGCAGCTTTGGGGAGATGAGTGTATGCCAGAGTGAGATTACTACGGACGCAAACGGATATTTCGAGCATTCTGACCAGAAAACCTATGATTATGAGAAAACTTACTGCGGCGGTCATCCTGACCCCATCATCCATTACGTGGAGAGCGACGGGGAAGATGACGACGATGCGGATGAGGAAAATGAGCGCCTGGAACGGGAAGCATGGGCGGCATGGCAGAAATGCGTAGACTGGTGTGAGCAGAATTGTGATTTCCATTCCATCGACGAGGGCGTTGCCAGAGACGCGATGGAAGCGGACCGGGACGAGGCATGGGACACCTTTATCCATCTGAAACGGATTTACACGGTGCGGGAGATTCAGGCAAGGAACGGATATATCCTGCATGATGTGCATAATGATGACGAACCGATTGAGATCGTGGAATTTATGTCCTCTCAGGTAGAGGGAGATGGGGCAATTACCGGATATTATCCTGGTAATCAGGGAAGCAGGCCGAAAGCAGTCAAAGAAACTCTCGATAGTCAGCAAACCGAGCAACCAGAAGTGGAACTGTCATTGAGAGAAGTAAGCCTGGTACAGGCATCTGCAACGCCTTCTGAAGCTGAGCCGGAAACAGGTGCGGAGACTGTTACGCAGGAAACTGAAGAACAAAAAGACAGTTATGGATCTTTACAGGCAGGTACAGCAGGACAGGTGGAGGAATCAGAAGAGAAATCGGAAAATGAGGAGAATCTGGATGTTGAAGCTGGTTTGGACATAGATGAGTTTGAAATAGACCTGATTGATGATGTGACAATAGCCACCAGCTCCAATGCAGTCCGTGTATCGGAAATCGCAACGCCTTCGGATGCCGTCGCCTCTGTATTTGCGGTGAAACGTCTGGCAAGGGATGACGATGATGAGGAATCAGGAGGAAACTGGGAGTGGGACGGTGTTCAGGAAGAAAGCGAGGTGCCGCCGATCAACCAGTCCTCCTATCCTTCGGACCATACCGGATATTCTTATCTGGTCAAGGACCACCGGACCGAGGGCGAGCTGCATATCAACAAGCGGGATATGGAACTGTATGAGCAGGATGAGGAAAACAGCTACGGAAAATCTCAGGCGGACGCGACTCTGGAAGGTGCTGTGTACGGGCTTTACGCTGCGGAGGATATTATCCATCCGGACGGAAAGACCGGCAAGGTATTTTCTGCCGGGGAGCTGGTGTCTATTGCCGCGACCGACCAAAATGGCGATGCGTCCTTCCTTGTAATCACAGAGGTTTCGGAGACATCCAAGGACGTGCCGAATCTTTATACAGATAATGAGGAGAAAAACGGGAATGGCTGGATCGGGCGCCCGCTGATTTTAGGAAGCTACTATGTGGAGGAAATCACGCGTTCGGAAGGGTACGAGCTTTCCAAGACCGGCAAGAACTTATCGGAGAGCAACCGGACCGGGAAGCCTGTGGTGCTTGCGGAATCGGGAAGTGCATCCACCAATGGCTTTTATCACCGGATCAATGAGTGGGGCGGCGATTCCTATGATTTTACCGTGGAATATTTCAATACGGAAGGTTTTGACATTTACTTATCCGGTCTGCCGGAACAGGTATCCGTCTATGAGGTGATAGAGACGGAAGGAACCCGGACCGAGCAGGTGGTGACGGGAAGCGAGCGGGTGGAAAAGACCGACGCTGCCGGAAATGTTATTTATCAGACCGCGGAGGGCGGAGAGTACAAGTTGGATGCGGACGGAAATAAGATTGTAAAGACCGACGCAGACGGGAATGTGATGGATTCCGACAAGCCTTTTATGCTGACGGTTTCTGCGGTGAACCGGCTGAACCATTATGTATCCGAGATTGTCCGGGAAGAGCCTTCCGATATGGATCTGGAGGACTCCGGCGATATCGACGAGGATTATATCCTGTGGGAGACTTCCTCGGCGCTTGCCATGTCCGGCTATAAAAATGGGCTGACGGATGCGCCGTGGACGCTTTTAAAACTTTCCGGGGATACCAATGGGGAGATGATTACGGAGATTCTGGAATACTGTGCTTCGGACAGCTTCTGGGATGCCTATGATGTGGAACAGGTTTTCGAGAAGGACGGAAGCTGGTATGCGAAGATCCGCTATGCCTATAAGGCGATCACCAATCAGAATGCCATCTATGACAAGGGAACCGGGCGGCTGGTGATCCGTCAGGAGTATGAGGGCGGCTATTATTATGCAGTCTATGAGGACGGCCAGTATGAGCGGGCTGGATACCGGTTTACTGTAGAGAAGCAGGAGCTGGATGAAGCGGCGTTTTCTGCAGGCGAGATCCGTTTGAAAACCGTCTATTATCCGGTTTACGAAACCTATGCGGCGGGTGAATACCTGTTAGATGCGGACGGGCAGAAAATTCCGGTTATGGAGACGGTTCTGGTCATTTCCGATCAGGAAATCCTGACCTATGAGGAGACATTGACGCAGGTAAAGGCTTCTTATGATGCATCGAAAGGTTATACGGTTGTCCATGTGGATACTTCCGGCGAGGAGTTTGGCTCTGAGAACAGCAAAAAGACCTTCCGGGTAGTGATCGAGGGCGACATTACGGCGCAGAAGCAGGCGGCGGTCAATGTCACGACGCAGAAACCGGAACTGGATGAAGGTTCTTATGTGAAATATGCCGTGCTGTTCTATCCGGGGCAGTACGCGGTCTATCAGGATGACGGAACCAGAGAACAGCCGGTTATCGTACTGGAGCGCGTGATCAAGCAGGCGATCAAGGTGACGAAGGATATTGCCTTGGATTCCTATGAGAACAATACCTATGAGATTCACCGCGATCCCTTTACCGTATTATTCGGAGGCTATAACGGAAAGCAGGAGACAAAGACGCTGCCGGGCTTTTTCTTTAAGCTGTACCTGCGCTCGGATCTGGAGGAAACAGGAAAGCTGAATGAAAATGCAGACGGCTCCTATGATTACGAAGGATTTTTTCAGGAGAATCCGGATTATGCCGTTTCTCTGGCGCTGGAGTGGGATCTGGAAAAATATGATGCAGACGGGGATATGACCACGGTACATGCCAGCCGGGGCGGCGGCTCCGATGACTACTGGGGGCAGAGCCGGATGCTGCCTTACGGCGTCTATGTGCTGGTGGAGCAGCAGCCGCAGGCAATCCCGCAGAAAGCCTATGCCATCGACAGCCCGAAGGAGGTGGAGATTCCCTTCATCCCGCAGGTGGATGCGGACGGTACGGTGCATGACAAGGTTCCCGATCCGGAGTATTTATATGACGCGGAGCTTACGCCGGAGGAACTGGCGGAGCGCTACTTTATCCGGTTTAATGAGGAAAACCATGTAATCTTCGCCCACAATAATGATGGTGACTTTGAGGTGTTCAAGTACGGCTTGGAGCCGGACAGCGCAAAGGACTGCCAGAATGAGATCGTGGCTGCGTATTACCACTACGGTTCCATCAGCGAAGATGCCGGGACGAAAGACGGCGTGTACTATGAGACCTACTATGACCGGGAAGGGAAAATTTCGGATTATGGCATTACCCTTGACAGTGTAGATACCATGACGGGAGTTTCCACGGCGGTGGACCGGAAGTTTGCGAAGGTATTGATCCCCTGGAGCGTGCTGGATCCCAGATACGGGGAAGTCATCAACGACAATGGGGATGTGGGAAACCGTGACGCCGGGAACGAGGCGGACGGCAGCTTTAATTTTGTGTCCTTCTCCAATACGGACTTTGAAAATGAGCTGTACAGCTCCAGACTCAGGATTGAAAAGATCGATTCGGAGACCGGGGAGAACATTCTCCATGACGGGGCGTTGTTTAAAATCTATGCGGCGACGCGCGATATTTCCGGAGCCGGCGCTGACGGCGTGACGGGAACCGGCGATATTCTTTTCGATGAGAATGGCGTTCCGCTGTATGACGAGAGCGAGCAGGTATTTATGCAGGATGATTCCGGGGCGGAGGTCGGCATTTTCAAGGCATATTCCACGGTCCGGGACGGGGATGTGGCGCTGCCGGACGGCAGTATCCGGACGGAAAAACAGACCGTGGGTTATATTGAGACCTACAAACCTCTGGGAGCCGGCGCCTACGTGCTGGTGGAGGTGGAAGCACCAGAGGGCTATGTGAAGTCAAAGCCCATCGCCTTTACCGTATACAGCGACAAGGTGGAATACTATGAGGACGGCGACCCGGATAAAAAGGTGCAGGCGGTAAAATACCAGTATGTGCGCCCCATCAGCGCCGATGGAAAGACCGTGACCGAGGATATGCACCAGATTGTGGTGAAGGATGCGCCTACGAAAATCGAGCTGCACAAGATTGAAAAGATTCAGGATGCCGTGACCTACCGGGTAGACGGGGATGAGGCGCAGCTAAAAGCCCGCGGCGATGTGACGCTTCAGTACAAGCCCAACGGTGAGTTTGCCGGTTTCGGCTATGTGACAAAAGTACTTTCCGGTGGCGGGGACTATGTGGCGAATGCCACCCTGACCTTATATGAAGGTCTGGAAGTGATCCCAACCGGGGAGCATGAATATCAGGGCGTAAAGGTCACCAGAAATCTTTTTGATTCCGTGACGAAGATCGAGGCGACGGAGACCGGTATGGACACGGACATCCGAAAGACCGGAACGGACGCGGTAAAACGGGATGAGTGGGATATTACGCAGGAGAAAAAGCCTTCCGTGGAGCTGTGGCGGTTTGATCTGGATTATGACCCGACGGAGTTTGACGCAGAGACGGGAATCCTGTACGGTCTGGACGACTGGGGAAACCGGATCTGTATGGTGGATTCGGAGACCGGAATGGCGTATGTGCTGGATGCGGATGGGGCTGTGATTGTCTGGCCGTTGGATGAAAACGGGGATAAGATCATTTCCCAGTCGGTGGAGGTTTATACCGACGAGGAAGGAAAGCAGACCATCAACGCAGACCTGCAGCCGGTGCTGGATGAGAACGGGCTTCCCATTTACTATCAGGACGGCGGCGTGACATGGCTGGAAAACGAGTGGGTGACGACAGAAGAAGGAGCATTTGAGATCGCAAGGGTGAAACAGGGCGCTTACATTCTGGAAGAAACGGCAGCTCCATTGGCGGACGGCTATGTGCAGGCGATGGCATTGGGGCTGATCGTAAAGGATACCAGTGACTTGCAGTCCTTCACGATGGAGGATGATTTTACAAAGCTGGAGATTTCCAAGCTGGATATGACGTCCAGAGAAGAAATTGAAGGCGCGACTTTGACGCTTTATGAGGCGTACCGGGCGTATGACGATACGGACCGCGGCTGGCATCTGGAAATCCTGCGTGATAAGAACGGAGAGCCGATTGTGGCGGAAACATGGGTATCGGAAGGCGGGACGCCACACTGGATCGATCATATCATGCCGGGCGACTATATCCTGCGGGAGGAACTGGCACCGACGGAATCGGGATATGTGACCGCTTCCGATGTGGAAGTGATCATTGAGGAGACCGGAGAGGTGCAGGGCTTTGTGATGGAAGATGACCACACGGCGGTTGAAGTGACAAAGCTGGACGCGCAGACCGGAAAGCCAATGGATAATGACCATCGGGCAACACTTGCGCTGTATCCGGCGCTTTTGGATGAGAACAGCGAGCCGGTTTATGATGCGGACGGCAGAATCCTTTATGATGAAAAGCATCCGGTCTATCAGTGGCAGACGGACGATGGCAGCGAGGTGAAAAAGACCGCCCATCCGGTATCCATTGACGGCGGGCACAGCTATACGGCGTATGATTATGATTTACAGCCGATTCCGGGAACGGAGCAGGCAGTGACCTATGTAACGGAAAATGGGACGCAGCGCTTTGAGTATCTGCCGGTTGGGAAGTATGTGCTGGTGGAGGAACAGGCGCCGATGGGCTATCTGGTAGCCGATCCGGTCTATGTCCCTGTTTTGGATGTGGGGTCTGAGGAACGGGTGCAGTCCTTTGTGATGGAGGACAAGCCGATCCGGGTTCTGTTGACGAAAGTCAATCTGGCAGGCGGCAAGGAGCTGGCAGGTGCTACGGTGTCGGTGTACCGGGCGGCGGAGGACGGCAGCCTTGTGAAGCACCAGATGAAAGATGCGGACGGAAACCTGCTGTTTGTGACCGATACGGATGGGAATTTCCTGTATGACGAGAACGGGGAACTGATTCCGGCAATGGAGTACGACGAATCCTATCTGGTGGACCGGTGGATATCCGGTTCGGATGGCAGTTATACCAAGAAGGATGAGGAAAATGGGCTGATACCGGAAGGCTATGAGGTGGGAGATTTACGGCCTCATGAGCTGAAATATCCAGCTGCCGGTTCCTACTATTTTGTGGAGGAGCAGACGCCTTTTGGGTATGTACGTGCAGCAGAGCTGCCCTTTGCCATCGTAGACACCATGGAAATCCAGAAGATCGAACTGGTGGATGAACTGATGATGGGTCAGCTTGAGATTGTGAAATCCGATGCAAAGCAGCCGGAGGAACGTCTGGCAGGAGCACAGTTTAAGTTTACCAATCTGGACACCAACGTGGCGGTGATTCTGATTACCGATGACGACGGCCGTGCGGTCAGCAGCGAGATCCCCATTGGCGCTGTGGGTGAGGACGGCAGCGTGAGCCTCTACCATTTCAGCGTGCAGGAGGTCAAAGCGCCGGAGGGCTATCTTCTGGACCAGACGGTACATGAGTTCCAGTTCAATGTGAATACGGACCGGTATCAGAAACTGACATATCGCTATGATGTGGCAGATGCGCCCAATAAGGTGGTCATCTCCAAAAAGACGCTGACGGATAAGGAAGAGTTGCCGGGTGCCTATCTGGAGGTACGGACGGTAGTAGAAACGGTGGACGGAGACGGAACCGCCATCAAGAAGGAAGGAGAGTTGATAGAAAGTTGGGTTTCCACGGATACGCCCTATGAAATCGAGTACCTGAAGCCGGGACAGTATGTTTTGATTGAGACAAGAGCGCCGGAAGGATTTTTGGAGGCGGAGCGGGTGTATTTTACCGTCAAGGACAACATGACGGCGGAGGAAATCCCGTTTGTGGAGATGTTTGACGATGACACGAAGGTAGAGATTAAAAAGGTGGATCAGGAGACAAAGGAGCCGCTTGCCGGCGTGACGCTGCGGCTTTTGCGGGAAAGCACCGGGGAACTGGTAAAGGAATGGGTGACGGATGAGACCGGCACCATCCAGTTGATGGGGCTTCCGGCAGGCACCTATCTGGTGGAGGAAGCAGAGCCGTTAGCGGGCTATCAGTTGCTTGCAGAACCCTTCCGCTTGACGGTGACAAAGGATTATAGGCTCCAGACCTTCGTGCTGGATAACCAGAAGATTGAAGTATCCATAGAAAAGCGCGACCAGGAGACAAGGGAGCTTGTATCCGGTGCGGTGCTGCGATTGACGGATGAAAACGGCGCGGTGGCAGCGGAGTGGACGACTTCGGACAGCCCGGAGGTGATCCGCGGCATTCCTGCCGGGGAGTATTGGCTCACGGAAGTAAAGGCGCCGGAGGGGTATCTTCTGATGGATGAGCCGGTGAAATTTTCCATCACCAATGAGGCAGGTACACAGACCTTTACCGTCACAAACCAGAAGCTGGAAGTGGATATTTTGAAGAAGGACAAGGAGACCGGAGAACTGCTGCCGGGAGCGAAGTTGCGTCTGGTGCGGAATCAGGATCAGACGGTGATTCGTGAATGGGAGAGTACCGGGATTGCGGAAGTATTTAAGGGTCTGGTTCCGGGAAGCTACACGTTGCAGGAGCTGTCTGCACCGGATGGATATGCGGTGGCAGAAAGCCTGACCTTTACGGTGGACGACACGGAGGCGAAGCAGGAGATCGTACTGGAAAATGAGAAGATCACTGTGGAGTTTATAAAGACAGACGGCCTGACCGGAGAAACCGTGGAGGGCGCCGTACTGCAGCTTATCCGGGATGCGGGAACCAATCAGGAAACCATCCTAAAAGAATGGGTATCCGGGAAAGACGCGATGGTTCTGACAGGGATTGCAGCCGGAAACTATACGATCCGGGAGAAAGAAGCCGTATCCGGCTATGTCCGGATGCAGGATATGGTGATTGAAGTCCTGCCGGATGCCGCGCTTCAGAAATTTGAGATCGTAAACCAGCCGATCCAGGTGGAGATCGAAAAGACCAATGGAAGTACGGGAAAGCTCCTCGGCGGCGCAACGCTCCAGCTTGTGAGAAAGTCTGACGGAGAACTGATCCGGGAGTGGGTGTCCAAAGAGGACGAAGCGGAGAACTTTAAAAACCTGCCGGCCGGAACTTATGTGGTGCGGGAGGTAAAGAGCCCGTCCGGATTTAAAAAGATGGACCCGCAGGAGATCGAGATCAAAGAGACGGAGGAGGTGCAGGAGTTCACCATGAAGAACTATAAGATCAGTCACTCCGGCGGCGGAGGTGGCGGCGGCTCTGATAATCCCAAGCCGGAAAGCGACTATATGGAGCTTTACAAGGTGGACGGAACGACCGGCGAGAAGCTGGCCGGAGCGAAGATTACCGTATACCAGCCGGACGGCAGCGTGTATTTTGAAGGCGTGACGGGAAGCACCGGTACGGTGCGATTTAAGAAGCCGGGAACCGGAACCTATACCTTTAAGGAGATGGAGGCGTTAGACGGCTACTATCTGAATCAGGAGATTTTCCAGTTTACGGTGGTGGCTGACGGCGCGGTGGAAGGCGACGATACCATCCCGAACTATAAAAAGACTACGGTTATCATCTCTAAAGAGGACGTCACAACGTCGGAGGAGCTTCCGGGAGCAGAGATTGAGATTACGGATGAGGACGGCAATCCCATCTTTACCGGGACCAGCGATGAGAACGGAAAGGTCTATTTTGAGGTTCCGGAGCCGGGAGAGTACCATTTCCGGGAGGTTGTGGCTCCTGACGGCTATGAGCTGAATGAGACGGTGTTCAGTTTTACGGTTTTTGAGGACGGAACAATCCTTGGAGACTGCACGGTAACAGACCGGAAGCATTACGGGCGGATCACGGCATCCTATGAGACGGACCGGAAGGGAGACGGCGATGTGGCCGTGGGCGACCTGTTCCATGTGCCAAAGACAGGAGATACCAGCGGTATGGCAGGACTCCTGCTTGCATGGCTGGCATCCCTTGGCGGACTTTTAGGGCTTCTTTTCTGGAGACGGAAGCGGAAAGGCGGAAAAGGAATCCACATGCTTTTGCTGGCGGCGGTTCTTGCAGTGGGAAGCCCGGCATTCCGGGCGGAAGCGGCGGAGGAGCCGGAGATATTGGAAAATATCTACGAGGAACACCAGTATGTCACGGAAAATCCCGATTCCGATGAAGCCCAGAAACTGTTTGAAAAGGAAATCGAGAGGGACGGTACAAGCTACCGTCTCTCGGAAATCCGGACGGAGGTGGTAAAGGAAGAACGGGCAGGCGGAAACGGTACGCTGGAGCTTGCCAGCAGCCCTTTCTTAGAAGAAATGGCAAAGGAACAGAAGCCGGCAGAGACTTATGAACAGGATGGGGTCACTTATCAGTTATCCTCCAGCCTGCTGGAGGAGACGGTAATCCCAGCCCATGAGGTTCCTGTGACGGAGACGGTCGTGTATGAGGCTGTGGAAGCGGCAGACCGGATTCCATCGATAATCCCGGTCGTTATAACCGATGAGGTGACCGGACAGGTTTTAGAAGGAACTGCCGCAATATCCGGGCAGGAGGCAGGGGAGGAACGGTGGGAGGATACATTTTCCTTCTCTGCCACGTTCCATGAGTATGGTTTGGACGGCTACTGGCTTGGCGAGCAGGTGATCAGTTTAAAGGATGATACCCCGGATTTTGCCGGATATGAAGCGGAACTGCTGGCGCTGATCGGCGTGAGCGGCGAAGATTATACCGTGGAGAATGCAGTCTGGGACGGAGATTCCTACGAGGATGAAAACGGAGTCCTTTGCCGGGATGCGGTGGTAAGCGGAAAGAAGCTGGTCCGGGACTGTACCGTGACCTATACGGGAAAGGTTATTTTTCCGGAAGAGATGGGCGTTCGGTACATTTCAACCTATGTAACCGATGAGGGTGTGGGAGACGGAACCATTCGGTATACCATGAAGGCTACGGGCGTTTATGTACCTAAGAAAGGGAATGCTGCTGTTCTGGCTGCCGTGCTGGGGCTTACAGGCGCCGGAGCCGGGGCTGGCGGAGCGTATTATGTTTACAGTAAGAAAAAGAAACAGCAGGAAAGCGGTGAAGGCATGCAGGCGTAAAAATTAAAAAAATTTTTTGAAAATGCCCTTGAAACTTTTCATACCGTTTTTTTACAATGGAATCAGAGCAATGATAAAGCAGGAAACCTTGCCGCTTATTTCGAGTTAGGGAGGCGGCAGGGCGGCTCCTGCCGTAGAAGGGAGCGATTGGAATGAAAACAAGAAGAAACCCGGCACGGATTGGCGGATACCGGCGCAGGCAGGAAAAAAATACAAAAGCGCCGACCTGTCCTTACTGCGGCAGGGCATCGGTACTGCGTCCGGCGGAATATGTCTATGGCACAGATACCATCAATGCAGGAAGCCATCTCTATGTGTGCAGCGGCTATCCGGCATGCGATGCGTATGTGGGCGTCCATGAGGGCTCCAAGCGTCCGAAGGGAACGCTGGCGGATTCGGAGCTTCGCAATAAACGGATCCGTGCCCATCGTGCGTTAAACAGTATCGTAAGGGCTGGCTGCATGAGCAAGGACGGCGTTTATATCTGGCTGTCCGGCAGACTCAACATTCCCTATGAGGAAACCCATATCGGATATTTTTCGGATTATCTCTGTGAGCAGGCGATAAAAGAGTGCGGGCAGGTGCTGGATAACTGGGAGGCGAATCAGAGAAGGCAGGCGGCTTAAAAGCGTGAGATGAGAGGAGCGTGAGGGATATGCGGCTGGAGCCGTCTGAAGAATATATGTATCGGAGGATGGACTGGAAGGATCGGTTGATGATTCTGATTCCGATTTTGGGAGTCGTGGCATCTGTGGGATTGTTTTTGATTGCGGCAGGATTTGGAGTGATGATTGGGGCGGCTGTGTGTACAGCCGCTCTTTTGGGGATTGCAGGCGCCGGGCTGGGATATGTGGCGGTGAAAAGGCGGACCATGCCGTTGAATCAGTGCTTTTTGGAGATACAGAAGGATTGTTTTGTAGCGGTACAGCCGTTTCGGGATGAAGAATATGAATCCTGCCGTATCTTCTTTCGTGAGATAGAAAGCCTGATTAAGGCACGGAAGAACGGCGGCTTTTATATTCGGATACCGGAAAAGGGGAGCAGCATCATACAGAGAAAAGAGAAGGGCTGCGTGATGTATGTCAGCCCTTTGGGGTATCCGGAGGAAAAGATGGAGGCGGTGTATCAGAAGATACGGGAGAGGCTTGGGGATATGGCGATTGTATTTGAACAGGAAAAACAGTGACCCGCTTATTCTGAACGAGCGATACATTCTTCCGGCAGTTTATCAAACCGCAGTCCTTTGAAAACCGGCTGGCGCATACCTCCGTTTTTGGTATGGTGCATAAATTTTACGATGCAGACTAACTTTGGGCAGAGCCAGACGGCGCGTTCGTTTCCAGTTCCAACAGGATAGAAAGAAAAGGGAGCTTGAGAACGTCTGGGGCAGGATAAAATCTGCTGAAACGCCGGACCGCCGACGCCCAGAGTGACATGTCCCTTGTAAATCAGATGAGTGTTCCGATATTGACCAAGGACAATGCTGGTCATATGGTTTCCTTTGGGAATATAGCCGCAGACGACATAATCCTCTTCCATCATAACCTTCATTTTGATCCAGTTGGTGGTGCGCTTATCGGGAATATAGATGCTGTCTTTCTCTTTGGCGACAATCCCTTCCAACTCCCGTTCTTTTGAAAACTGAAAGAGGGCGGTTCCCTGAGTGCTGATATACTGGGAGACCGCGAGGGAAGGACTGTCGGCTACGGCTTTGGAAAGAAGTTCTTTCCTGTCGGTCAGGGGCAGGAGCATGGTACTGGCATCTTCGTAATAAAGCAAGTCGAAAGCAAGGAATGTCGCCGGATTTTGTTTGGCATCCAGTTCGATACGGAACCGGTCTGCCATCATGCTGCGTCTCTGGATCAGGGAAAAATCTGGTTTTCCATCCTTTAGGATAAGCAGTTCCCCGTCCAGAATACAGCGGTGCCTGACCTGCCGGCTGATGGATTCCAGTTCCGGTACTTTGGGAAGCATTTTTATGTTTCGTTTGTTCCTTAGTTCCGGTGGCTTGTCCGGTTCTAAGTAGGCAAGGCACCGTTCGCCGTCCCATTTTAATTCATAGAGATAGTTATTATCGTCAAAAGGCGCTGATTCTTTCCCAATCAGCATGGGTTTAATATTTTTGATATCAAAAAGATCGGTTTTATTCATGCGCTGGCTGCTTTCTTTCGGGGACGGCCCTTGGGTTTGGGAGCTGTTGGAACAGAGGCGCCTGCCTGTTCGATGCTGCGCTTTAAGGCTTCCATAATGTCGATCACATTTTCCGGACGCTCCGCAGGTGCGTTTACCACTTCTTTTCCGTTTATCTTTGCTTCAATAATTTCCCTCAGCCGGGCTTGGTATTCGTCGTGATAGAGCTGTGGTTCAAAGGCTTTGTCCATAGAACTGATGAGGAACTTTGCCATCTCCAGTTCCTGACTGTTTAATTCCGGGTGTGCCGGTTCTTTTGGCATCTCTTTTACTTCATCATAAAAAAACAGAGTTTCCACCAGAAGCCCTTTCTCCGTAGGAATCAGGCATAGCAGCTTTTCGCTTTGTCCGATGACTGTCTTGGCAACCGCCACTTTTCTCTGATCCAGCATGGCCCGCCGGAGCAGCTCATAAGCTTTATCGCCGCCGGCTTCCGCTACGGCGTGGTAGGTTTTGTCAAAATAGATGGGACGGATATTTGCCAGATCAGTAAAGTGCAGGATCTGGATTGTGCGGTCTTTTTCGGTTTTCGCTTTCTCAAAATCGGCGTCCGTCATGGTCACATACTGGCCGGGTGCAAACTCAAAGCCCTTGATGATGTCGCTGGTGCCCACTTCTTTTCCGCAGTTGGCGCATACCTTTTTGTATTTGACGCGGGAGCCGTCCTCCTTGCAGAGCTGGTTGAAATGGATGTCGTTGTCCTGAGTTGCTGTGTGGAGCGCTACCGGGATATGGACCAGACCGAAGGAGATGGCGCCTTTGTGTGCTGCTGGCATAGGATCACTTCCTTGTTTTTAGTATAGTATGACCGAAAGAGAGTGTGTTTATGAGAAATTACTTAAATATATGGATAGGAGTGTGCTTTTTTTAAATGCAAGGAACTATATATTGAAAATAAAAATTGACAACCACAACATGTAGTGGTAAAATAAACCTGACATTGATTTATGTGTGTTCATAAGAACCGCATCAGATGTTTTTGTTCCGGTGTATGCCGGGAGACCAAATTTCAGGCGAAAAGCCTATCATAGAGGCAATCAGGCAGGAAGTCTGTCTGTTTTAAGTAAGACATCAGAAATTTTTATGAGTTTCTGATGTCTTCTTTTTTTGCCCGAAAACACAGAATCAGGAAAGGAGAAATGTGCGATGGAATCAAAAAAGTGGCTGGAGGACTTGCTGGAACAGCTTCGGGGGCAGCTTGGGGAAGCGTACCAAGTGGAAACCGTGAAAAAAGCAAAGGAGCCGGAAAACACAGGTTCAGTTTATATCGGCGTCATGAAAGAAGGAGAGGGCTCCGGGGTTATGCTCGATCTGGAGCCGGAAATCGTGGATGCGCTGGAGCAGGGAGCCGATTTAAAGCAGATGGCGGAGTCGCTTTTGGAGGAGTATGACGAAAAACGGAAGCTGCTCTTGGATGGCGTGTTTGGCAGCGGGAACTTTCAGGAGATCCGGGGAACCATCTTTTATGCTCTGGAAAACCGGAAAGCCGAAAACCGGGATTTTTCGCAGATCCCGCATAAGCCGTATCTGGACATGGAAATCATTTTCTACATGATGGCAGAAACCGAAAACCATGTGAACTATCATCTGGTATCGAATGAAGATGCAAAAGCATGGGGCGCAGATGTGGAGGAACTCTGGCAGGCTGCAAAGGAAAACACCCAAAAACTATTGGGAACTGCGATCCTTACCTGCCGGGAAGCCATTCAAAGGATGGATATGGAGAAAAAAGGAAGTATCGTTGAAAAGATTGCTGCGAGTCTGGCGGAAAACGAGAAAATCCAGACGCCGGCATTTATTCTTACCAATGATTACGGTCTTTTCGGTGCTGCTGCAATCTTGTATGAAGGCATGCTGAAACAGATTGCGGCGGTATGGAACGATGATATTCTGGTGCTTCCTACCAGTATCCATGATGTCATCATCCTGCCGTTTTCCAGAAGCAGAAGGTCTGTGACCGAGTGGCGTGAGATGATTTATGAGATGAACCGGGAGGGTTCCAACAAGGAAAGGGCACTTGCAGATAGTGTCTATTTTTATGACAGAAATGCGGGAACACTCCGCATCGCAGAGCCGTAGGAAAAAGAAAACAAATAGGATTGTGCAGCACGGGCAGGAGATTTTGCAAAGAAATTTCCTGCCTGAAATTATATCAAATTTAAGAAAGGTGGAAAAACGAATGAAGAAAGAAGCAAGATGGGAAAACACAGGGAGAGACCGGTTGTCGTTGCAGGACATGATGGAGATGTATGAGGACGGTTACGAGTTTGTCGTTCAGGCGGGCCATGTGGTAGCGGTTCTGGTGGATCTGTAAGCGGAGGAACGGCGATGAAGTATCAGGATAGCTTTTCTGCCTCTTTTGCAGAGCAGGATGCGTTTTTAAATTTTCTGGATCAGGTGGAGGAATCCGCAGCGTGGCGGGTGTATCCGACCAGTGAACTGAAGGTATCTGCTTTGGACGAAGCGGAAGATACTTGCAGGGAAATCGAAGCGCTGGAAGACGGCAGCGACATTCTTGCGGATACCAGAGCCAATACAGGACTTTTTCTGAAGGTTGGAGAGGAGTCGTATCCGTTGGGGCTTACGGCAGTCAAATCTCTGGAAAACCGAGCCAGAATCTCCGGGTATGCGCTTCAGGACTTGGAACGGAGTAAGCTTGCCAGAGTGTTAAACGATTGTCTGGAGGTAACAAAAGGCGATGCGCTGGTACGAATTCATGAGAAAAAAGCCCGTGCGGTGCATGGCGGGGACAAGAGTGATTATGCGGTCCTCCCCATGCCGGAGATCTTCGAGGCTGCTTCCATCCATGTGAGGGAACAATATCAGAATATCCGATTCATGGAAGGGTATTTTGACCATTGGCTGACGACGGCTTCATGGGAAATGGAAGATCAGAGGCTTTTGGATACCTACCGTCAGCTTCTCCTGCAATACGGCTATGCGGCTCCCGCAGAGCTTGCGGCACAGATCCGGGTACAGACCTCCGATGTGGGGGTCAGCGGAGCCAATATTTTTTATTCCCTCTTGGTAGGAAAAGAAAAACGGCTTTTATCTCTGGGGGACGCCCTGCGTCTGGAGCATACGGGAGGGGCGAGTCTTGCAGATTTTTCCAGAAATTTAAGCCAAGTATTTGCCAGATACCGGGAGGCTGTGGAAGGACTTTCCCGGCTGTTTGACGAGTATGTGACTTATCCGGCCAATGTGATCACCAGAGTCATGAAAAAAGCCGGGATCGGCGTCGGACTGACCGCAAAGACCGCGGAGCTTTTTAAGGCCAGTCATGGTCTGGGAAGCTGTAATGGGTATGAGGTCTACTGTGGAATCTGCGAGTCGATCTTCCTGGCTCAGAGCGAAGGCGCCGGAGTACGGGCGTTAACCGAGCTGGAAGAAAAGGTGTCGAGATGCCTGACTTTTCCGTTTAAGGAATATGACATTCCGGGTGAAATCCGGTATTAAAAAAGACAGGGAGATAGCTTCTGTTTGCCAGAATGTGCAGACAGAAGCTGTTTCTATCTGATCGGAAAGGAGCGTATGTGAGATATAAAAGTTATGAACCGGAGGTGCTGGTTGAGGATATCACGGCACTGACCGAGGAAGAATGGAAACAATACCGGTATCAGGGGATTGGCGGCAGCGATGTGGCGGCGGTCTGCGGAATATCTCCGTGGAAAACCACCCGTGACCTGTATGAGGAAAAGGTACAGAAGCGGTCACTTCATTCGGATGAGGACGGCTGGGTGGCAAAGGAGATTGGAAAGCGTCTGGAAGAGCTGGTGGTTCAGATTTTTATGAAAAAGACTGGATTAAGGCCCTATGCGGTGCGGAAGATGTTCCGGCATCCGGCGTATCCGTTTATGCTGGCGGATGTGGATTACTTCGTGGAGATTGACGGGGAAATCTGCATTATCGAATGCAAAACTTCCTTTTCTTTTAATAAAGAGGAATGGGAAAACGGAGGAATCCCCCGGCATTATGAGCTGCAGGGCCGTCACTATATGGCTGTGGCTAACGTGAACCGCGTTATTTTCCTGTGCCTGTATGGGAACAATGAGGAGACCTTTTTCATGCGCAGCATTCACCGGGATCATGACTTGGAGGATGAACTGATTGAGCAGGAAACATGGTTCTGGAACAACAATGTCTTGGCCGGAAATCCGCCGGAATATATGGAAAAGACACAGCTTGTCTTAAAAAGCATCCGGGACCGTCTCGGCATCCGGGAAGGTGAGCAGGTGGAACTTTCGGGAGAACTTTCCGGGAACGTGGCAGAGTATCTGAAATTAAAAAAACAGAAGTCAGAACTGGATAAACAGGTGAAGGTGATTGACGAACAGATGAAACGTGCGTATGCCCCGGTGCAGGAAGTCATGAAGGGCGCTGAGAAAGGAATTTTGGTGCTGAACGGCGTCCGATATCAGGCAGGCTATACCAAACGTGTCATTACGTCCATCAATAAGGATGCAATGGAAGCCATGCGGATACGCTATCCGGATATCTGTGAGGAATATGCGAAAACCAGTGTTTCCCGCAGCTTTTATATCAAGCTGGATAAGGCAAGTTAAAGGCCGCGGCGAAGTAGGCGGAAGGGAGTGATGCCATGACCGCAGGAGAGCGGATTTATCTCAGGTTACAGTTAGAGGTTTTATTGAACCGGTTAAAACGCAATCTGGATCAGGTGCCGCTTGCAGAACTGAAATCTACATACAAAAAGGGCTATGAAGGATTAAGAGAGACAATCAGGAAAACGGCAGCAGAATATATACGGTCTGCTGTCTGTGAAAATGTGCCGGGATATTACTTGCAAGAAGAAACGGAATCCCTGTTTCGGGAGATTAACGGCGTAATCAATGAAACAGAGATGCAGCGGGAACTGAGCCATGCGCTTTTTCGGGAACCAGATATGGAAAAGGTGCAGAGTCTGACCGAGAGCATGAGAAGACAGGTTACGCGGATTGCGGAGAAATACCGGGCGCATACCGGTACACAGTAGGAGGTGTGATATGGCAAAGGAACATTTAAGCCTTCAGGAGAAGATGGTGCAGATACGGGCAAAAATTCCGGCTCTTGTGAGGCAGGCGTACAGTGAGGAGGTCAGCTATGATTTTGTCAAGATCGACGATATTTTCCGTCATCTGACCCCGGCGATGAACCAGTACGGCGTCAATTTTGACGTGGTGTCGGAGACGGCGACAAAGAAGGATGAGCGGGGAAATCCCCTGTTTGTGGAATACCTTCCCATGTACCAGATGTGGATCTATGAGGCGGACTTGGGGCTTCGGTGGACCAACGCGGAAAACCCGGAGGAAAAGCTGGAGGTGACGGCACATGCCATTGGGTTCCACCAGATGCCGGAAAAGGCAAAGGGGAGCGGATGGACTTATTGCCTCAAATATTACCTGCTGAATAAGTTCTGTATCAATCAGGGAGGCGATGATCCGGATATGCACCGGGTTTTACCGCCGCCGGCAGAAGATGACGGAACCTTTGATGAGTTTTATGAGGGCGGTTGGGAAGATGCACCTGAGATGTATGAGGCAGATGGCGGCACGGGAATTGCGGCTGTTTTTGAGGAAGAACCACAGACGGCAGATGCCGCGGAACAGGGGGAAGAACTGTCATCCTATTCCCAGATCGGTCCGGAACATGGCAGGATGGTTACTTTGCCGGAGAGCGCCATGGCAGAATTGCCGAATCATACGAAGCCGGGAAGCAATAACGTTATGACGGTTGAGGAGGCATGCAGCGTGATCTGTGACTGCGGGCTTTACCGCGGGCAGAGTTTAGGCGATCTGGCAGGGAGAGGCACCGAAGGCATTGATGCGCTGGAATGGTTTGTGAATGGCTACCGCGGCCGGAACCGCAGGCTGCAGGAAGGTGCAAGGATTCTTCTTGAGGCGGCTAAAGCGGCATAGACCGTGAGGGTAAAGGAGAGGCGATGTGTACGAAGCGAAATTTGATATTTCCGATGTAGCCGATCTTTTAGGGATTGAAAGGCTGACCCAGGGAAATTCCTTCAACGTGGTCTGTCCGTTTTGCGGCGATAAGAGAGGCAAGATGAATTTCCGGATATTAAAGGACGGACAGCCCTGTAATACCTATCAGTGCTTTCACTGCGGAGAACATGGAAATATGCTGACGCTGTATGCAGAACTGAAAGGGATCTGTGGCTCGGACCGTTACAAAATTTCTTATCGGGAGATTCTGGAGGCACTTGGAAAATCAGATGTTTGGAAACGTACCAATGCCTTTCCCACGCTGTCATTGCCAAAAGAAGAGGTGAGGAAGGAGGTGGATTTTGAGGCACGGAGCCATGTGTATCAGAGGCTTTTGGAGCTGCTTTCTTTGACAGAAGCCCATAAAAAGAAGCTCTTAGAGCGCGGATTCCGGGCAGGTCAGATCGCAGAATTTCAGTTTCGCAGTACACCGATGGGCGGCACGGAAGGGATTGCCCGAAAGCTTCTTACGGAAGGCTATTCTCTGGAAGGAATCCCCGGATTTTTCGTAAACGGAAGGAATCACTGGGATGCAGCTTTTTATCGCAGGAATCATGGAATCCTCTGTCCGGTCCGGGATATTTACGGACGGATCACAGGATTTCAGATTCGGCTGGATCAGCCATACGACGGAAGAAAATATCTGTGGTTCAGCAGCACCAATAAACCTTATGGGACTGGCAGCAAAAGCCCGGTTGCTTTTTTCGGAAATCCGGGCGATCAGATTGTGCGGGTGACGGAAGGAGTGCTGAAGGCAAATGCGGCTTATGCTATGTCCGGGTACAGTTTTCTGGGAGTGCCGGGCGTGAGCCAGTACAAGGAGCTGGAACGGGTGCTTACGGAGCTGAAAGAACTGGGCTTAGAGGAAGTGCAGGAGTATTACGACATGGACAAATATATGGCAGTTTCCTGTGATTGGGATTATAAGGAGGAAGTTTGTGCGGAATGTACGGAGTGTAGTTTTGCCGTCTGTAAGAGAAAGCTGGCAAAACGGAACCAGATACAGGAGGGCTGCCGGAAACTCTATGAGATATGCCGGCGTCTGGGGCTTCGCTGCGTTCAGAAACGTTGGGATTGTACCGAGGATGGAACTTGGAACGGTTATCTGAAAGGGATTGACGATTACTGGTGGAAGCATTTAAGAGAAAGAAGGGAGTACGGGATGAAGAATGGATATGACAGGGAACCTGCTTTTGGAGGCAATTTACCGCCATGCGAAGCGTCAGGTGCTGGAGAATGAAAATAGTTCTTTGAAGCAGCAGGAAACGAAGCTGGCGGCGCTTAAACAGGTAAAGCAGAGGGCGGCAGGCTATGCGGCGGATTGTTTTCTGCCATGGCTGGCCGTGAGGATTGCCAGAGAAAAGAGCCGTATGATCGCGGAGGCAGAATCTCTATCAGAGATTCGGGAAATACTCAAGCCTTCCGTTTCCGTCCGTGGCAGTAATGGAGAATTTGGACCGGGAAAGTACGGTGTTTTGGAAGAAGAACTGATCCTGCTGTCCAAGGCATCTCTGGAAGCGCCTTTTACGGACGCTGGTTATAGGCGTTTTGAGGCAGTGTTTACGGAACTGTTTCCAGAGGAAGCAGAGAAAATCTTTGGAAAGAAGCAGGAAAATGGAGCAGCCTGACAGGCAGAAATACATGATTCCATGTATTGTGCTGGCAAGGATAACATTTTATCATGAGAGGAGAATGAATATGAATTTATGCACATTTGTAGGAAGGCTTACAAGAGATCCGGAAATCTATTATGGCGGGGAATCGCAGATGCCGGTTGCCAAGTTTGTGCTGGCAGTAGATCGGAACTACGGAGGGGAGGAAGGAGAAGCAAAAGCAGATTTCTTCCCCTGTGTTGCCTTTGATAAGAGAGCCGAGTTTGCTCAGCGGAATCTTTACAAGGGAATCCGTATTGCGGTCAATGGCAAGATGCGCAATAACCATTATACCAACAAAAATGGAGAAAAGGTGTATGGAACGTCTCTTTATCTGGATAATATCGAGTTTGCTGACGGCAGACAGGGGAACGGACAGCCGGATGCCTTTATGGGACAGGAGAATGGGATGAACGGAGGCGACAGAACAGGACAGCCCATGAATCCAGCGGCTGGTGCGGGAAATCCGCCTTCGGGAGCAGGAGCATCTGGCAGAACCAGAGGTCAGCAGACGGGAGCCAGAAATGCGGCATCAACAGCAGGAGCGGCGGCAGGAAGGAATGTAGCACAGCCGGCAGGAAGAGGTGCAGCACAGCAAAGCGGCGCGGCTTCTGCGGGAAGAAATGCAGCACAGCCCACAGGACAGTCAGCAGGCCGCAGTGCAGCGGCAGCAAGAACCGGTTCGGCAGGAGCGGCAGCTTCTTCCGGGCGGAATGCAGGTGCAGCATCTTCACGAGGCGCGGCTTCTGGGGCAGCGGCACGGGGAGCAGCTTCCGGGGCGGCCGCCAGAGCGGCATCAGGAGGCGCATTTTCCGGCGCAGCCTTTGACAATGGATTTATGAATATTCCGGATGGTGTGGAAGACGAAGGACTGCCATTTAACTAAAAACGGAATATAGGAGATGGGACTGTCAGAATGGAGTAGATTCTGGCAGTCCTTTTTGGAGAAAGGAGACGCAATGAATTTAACGGAGATGAAAAAGACAGCAGCGATACTTCTCGGCTGTGTGTTTGGCATGATGGTCATTCAGCTTGCAGCCCCGTTTCTTTTAGGAATTGCAGTGCAGGGCGCGGCTTTGATCGTGCCGTTAGCGGTATACCATTTCTTTATCCGGAAGGGATGGCGGCTTCGGCTGGACCGCGGCGAGGGTCATGAAAGTTCTGAATCAGAAGGAGAAGGGAGCAATGAGAAAAATGAAAAGAAACGTTCCAATGAGGAGAATGCAGGGAAAGAAACGGATATGTGTCCGGAATCTTCGGAACATGACGATGGCAAGGCAGAAAGTGTCCTGCCGGAAGCAGAAGAACAGACCATCCGCTGGTATGAAGAACAGGGAAGGGCGCGGATTTTTGCGATCATCCACCGATTATCTGGGAAAGGTATCTGCGACTGCTGGATTCGGAAGGACGGTATTTGCAGCACGCAGAAAGATGGAACCTATCGCAGGAGCGGAGCACTTCCGGGATTTGGGAACATTTCCGCAAAAATGCTGATCCGTCTTCTGCAGAAGGATCAGATTTCGGCAGAACGCCGCGGAAAGTATCTGTACCTGTTGTGGGACATAGAACAGGAGGAGCAGGATGGTTACATGTCGGTTTGAATGCCGGAACTATCAGAATCCGGCCAACGGATATACGGTAGCCGTATATCGGACAAGGGAGAGAGACAAAATTCCCATGACGGCTGTAAGGTCGGATGACGGAACATGGGTCAGCTTTACAGCCGTTGGAACGGAGCTGCCGGATCTGGAGGATGTGGAGATTGAACTGGAAGGGAAATGGGTCAATTCGGAGCGGTTCGGCGGCCAGTTAAAGGCTGACTGGTTCCGGGTGCTCCTGCCGAAGAGCCGGCAGGGGATCGTGGCATACCTTTCTTCCATGATAAAAGGAATCGGCCCGGTGCTGGCAAAGGCCATCGTGGACCGGTTTGGGACGGATACGTTTGAGGTGCTGGAGAAGGAGCCGGAACGGCTTTTGGAAATCAGAGGCATCACAGAGGAAAAACTTTCAGCGATTAAGGAATCCTATGGTTCAAGCGCAGAGCTGCGGGAACTGATGACCTATCTGGCACCCTACCGGGTCACACCGAAAAAAGCGGCGAAGATTCAGGCGCATTTTGGTCTGGAGGCGGTGAAGATCTTACAGGAGAATCCCTATCGTCTATGTGAGATCAAGGGCTTTGGTTTCCTGACCGTTGATCCTATTGCCATGGCCAGCCGCCATTTTGCTCTGGATCAGCCGGAGAGAGTCAAAGCTGCCCTCCATTATGTGTTAAAGGATGCGGAAAAGGAAGGGCATCTGTATCTGGCGAGTGATGAGATCGTCACAAAGGCGGAACGTCTGCTGAACAAGACATTAGCAAGAGGAAATGTGAGCCGTTCCGTGATCATCCGGGCAGGAAATGCGATGGTGTTGGAGGATAAACTCCTTCAGGCGGATAAAAGCGCAATCTTTCTCAAAGAAAACCGGGAGGCAGAGCAGAGGGCGGCATGGAATCTGATCCGCCTGATGAAAGCCGGAGTGGGCTCTTATGAGATTGAAAACGAGCTTACAGAGGCACAGGCAGAACAGGGACTGGTGCTTGCCGAAAAGCAGAAGGAGGCGGTGCGGATGGTATTCCGTTCTCCGGTGTCTATTATTACAGGCGGTCCCGGAAAAGGAAAGACTACGGTGCTGGGCATTCTTTTAAAGGTTTTTGAGAAAAAAGAGAAAGGGAAAGAGGTGTTATTGTGTGAGCCGACCGGACGGGCCAGAAAGCGTCTTTCGGAGAGCACGGGTTACCCCGCGCTGACCATCCACAAGGCGCTTTACTTAAATGTTGAGGATGAGGAAGACGTACTGGAGGATGAAGGGCTGGATGAGGATCTGATCATCGCGGATGAATTTACCATGGCGGATATGTCCCTTGCCAGCACCCTGTTCGCAAAGATAAAAAGCGGGGCCAGACTGGTTATGGTCGGAGATGTGGACCAGCTCCCGTCTGTGGGACCGGGGAATGTGTTCAAGGAACTGATTGACTCCGGCGTAGTACCGGTAACGGTTCTGGACGTATTTTTCCGGCAGGCGAAGGATTCCCGCATCATCCTCAATGCAGACTTGATCAACCGGAACCAGAGCAAACTTCTGTTCGGGGAGGATTTCCAGTTTTATAATGCTGCGGATGATAAGGAGGCAGCAAAATTGATCGAAGCTCTCTACGAGGCAGAACTGAAACAGTTTGATGGAGATGTGGATATGGTGCAGGTGCTTTCTCCCCTCCGGGTTAATACGGCGGCAGGGGTAAATTCCTTAAATAGGAGGCTCAGAGAGATTGCGAATCCGCCGTCCCTGCAAAAAGCAGAGTGGCAGTGCGGAGCCGTTACTTACCGGGAAGGGGATAAGGTTATGCAGATACAGAATACGGAGGATATTTCAAATGGAGATATTGGCCGGATTGTGAAGATCTCCACAGAAGCGGACGGCGCCAGAAAGATGGAGGTGAGTTTTGGCGAGGTGGCACGGAGCTTTCAGGAGGAAGAACTGTCAGCCTTGGATCATGCCTATGCGACCAGTATCCATAAGAGTCAGGGCGGAGAGTATCCGGTGGTGATCATCCCGGTACTGAAATGCTTTTACCCGATGTTAAAGCGGAATGTCTACTATACGGGTATTACAAGGGCAAGGCAGAAGGTCCTCCTGATCGGAAGCCGGCAGGCTCTTGCGATGGCAATTTCCAATACCGATGCCGGGAAGCGGAATACGCTTCTTGCAAAGCGGCTGCGGTATGAGGCATTCCGGCAGGGTCTGGAGACGGTGGCTCCTGCAGCAGCGTAGGATCAGAAAATTTGACGAGGAAAGGAAAATTGAGATGGGAAAGACAATCATACTGGAGGCATGGACGTTTAACCGTCCGCTTCCAATTCCCTTTGCCGATGAAGTTGCCAGACGGGGGAAGAAGGATACAACGGACAGTGCCTGTCTGTCGGTGCATAATCATATGTCCAGAGGAAGAAGGGCGACGTTGCATGCCATTACCCTGCGGGGAATGATGATAGCGGCGGATATCATGCAAGGAAAGCAGCCGGGAGCATTGGGCGTTCATGAAGAAAACGGAGAGGTTAAGCGGTATTTTGCAGAATACGCCAAGGATTCGGGTACAGGGCAGGAAATCCGGACGCTGATCTATGATCCGGAAAAAGGCAGCTTTCGCGGCATTGTTTCGAAAGCAGGAATCCTGACGGCACTTCCGCGGATCGGGGAGACCGGAGGCAGCGGAAAAGAATTGTTTCTGCTGCTCATCTATGCCAGTATGACAGATGGCCCGCTTCATGACCAAGAGTTTGCCGACAATTTTACAATGTTTATGGAAGAAAGCAAAAAGGGTTTTCCCGACATGGAGGCTGCCATGCAGACGGCTTTTGTCTGCTGTGATAATCTGTACCGCAGGCTGCAGAACCGTGAAACGCTGGGAAGTGACGGGATACCCTTTGATAACCGGTCGATGGCATCCGGAAATGTGCCGATGATCACAAATGCACGTTTGCAGAGAGGCGAGCATGGACCGAATCGGGCAGACTATGGTACGTTCCATGTACTGAGGATGCAGGAAGCCCGGACAAGGCAGAACACTGGGACTATCGGGGAACTGAAAGGGAAATATAACCGGAATTTTCCTCTGACAGACAGGGAAAAGGAACTGGTTCCCAGACTTCCGGAAAATTTTCAGGTTCCTGCTGAGGTTTCAGAGATCGTAGAGGCCGTCGTCCATACGCCCATGCGTGTCTTTATGGCGGCAGGGGAATCTGGAACGGGAAAAACGACCAATGCGAAGATGGTGGCACAGCTTCTGGGGATGCCTTATTATTTCTTTACCTGCGGCGAGGGGACGGATGAGACCGATCTGGTGTCGTCCATGATCCCGAATATCGGCAGTAAGAAAGCGGGATCTGTCATGGATATGCCCACTTATGTGGATATGCAGATGGATCCGGCGTCGGCTTTAGAACGGGTCAGCGGCGTGTATGAAGAGACAATCAGCCAAGAGGATGCCTTTCGGCGGATTCTGGCGGCTGTCTATCAGAATGGTTTCCAGAACGGTCAGGGTGAGAAGGCTTATGTTATGGTGGAATCCAGCATTGTGACAGGATGCCGGAGACCATCCGTGATCGAGATTCAGGAGCCGTCCGTCATCTCAAAGCCGGGAACGCTGGTCAAGCTGAACGGGCTTCTGGACGACGGGGCTGCCATCACGCTCACAAGCGGAGAGGTGGTCCGCAGAAATCCGGAAACGATTATTTTGCTGACGACTAACATGGGCTATAAGGGCTGCCGGGGCTTCAATGAGTCGGTACTGTCCAGAATGCGCATGATCTTCTACTCCGAACCGCTGACCGCGAAGGATATGGTGGAACGGGTGTTGAAGAAGGTGCCGGAAAAGGCGGTGGAACGTTCCATTTTGGAGAAGATGGCGGATACTGTGTGTGAGATCCAGCGGTACTGCCGGACGGAGATGGTTTCCGGAGGCGTATGCGGCTACCGGGAATTTGAGGACTGGGTGTGGGCCTATGTGATGCAGGGGAATGTGTGCAGCGCAGCCCTGCGGACCATCGTTGCGAAGGCGGCGCCGGAGGCAGAGGAGCGTGAGGAAATCTATAAGACACAGATCCTTACCAAGTTTGAGGAAAATGGAACTGCTCAGATGGCAAAAGCGGCATAAAAAATGGATGATATCAGAAAGGGAAAGAGGCTTGGAATGGAGAAAGACCGGTTTCAGGTCTCTTTTTCTGTTTCCGTTATAGGAGGGCGAAAATGAATGGGATAAGAAACCAGAAGAAAGAACTGAGAAAGATACGGAACAGCCTGACCGATGAAGAACTGTTTCTGTCAAAGGCGTACCAGAATTCTCTCTGGAAGTTTGCCAGAGTATTAGGCGGAAAACCATCGGTACGACTGATGCTGGCATACGTGGAAGGAATGAAGGAGCATTTTGCGTTTACGGACGGTGATGTCATCTTTCTGAACACGATAAATCCTGTCACAGAGCAGTTTCCGTCAAGAGAAGGGAAGATGGTGAGCCATGAGGGGTTAGTCGCCCATGAGTGCGGGCACCTGCGTTTCTCTGATTTTGACCGCAGGGGAATCTATGTGGGCGGATTTGGAAAAGGGAAAATCTATCCGAAGCCGCCGACCGGAACCACGGAAGCGGAACAGAAGGTAATCGAAGAAATAAAATCTATGGTGAGGCAGCATGACCGGGCAGCCGTTGCAATTATTACCAGAACGGCATCCTATTTGAATAACGTGCTGGAGGATGTGTATATTGAAAGCCAGATGTGCCAAAGGTATCCGGGCAGCGTGCGGACTTCCATCCAAAAGAATGCGGCGGCTATGCTGGCGCAGATTCCATCGGCAGAAGAGCGGAAAGCAGGGACGAACAGCGGGCTGAATACCATGCTGGATATGATCTTCCGCTATGCGAGAAGCGGGGAATCGCCGGCAGAGCGGGATTATGAGCGGAAATATCAGATTTTGCTGGAAAAATGTAAGGATATGATCGATGAAGCGGTAGAAAGCGATGATTTGGATATCCGTTTTTATACGGCCAACGATCTTCTGGTAAAGTTATGGCGGTATATAAAGCTGGCGATCCGGGATGCCAAAAAGGAGCTTGGAAGAAATTTTTCAAGACTCTCCGAGGAACAGCAGAAACAGAAATTAAAGGATTATCTCGGACAGCATATGCCTTTAATCTCCCTGTCAGATGAGTCTCAAAGAAATGGCCAGCCAAAGAATATCGATGGCTGGGATGGCAAACTGGACGGGACAGAAGAAACGAACGAGCCGGAATCGGTACAGGAAGGAGAGCAGAATGAGAGCGGTCAAAAGCCGGAACATAAAAGGAAAAATCAGGCGGTGCAGGTATTTCGGGAGGAGGCACAGAACCGTGAATCCGGTACAGGACAAGCGGGTACTGCGCCTTTAACGGGGGCATCAGCACAGGGAGCCGGAAACGAGGAGGCATTGAAAAAGGTTGGAAAGCTTTTGAATCAGGCAGCAGAGGAAGCTTATGCAAGGCAGGTGGAAGAGGCGCTGAAAAGGCTTCTGCAAGAGGAAACAGAACAGTTACCTTTGGATGGAATCCATAGGGATGTTCCGGTTGAGATTTTCAGAAAATCAGAACCTTTGCCGCAGGCAGAGGTGCAGTATCGGGAAATGCTTCCGGAAATCCGCTGCGTTTCCCATCATTTGCAGAAGGCAGTGGAACCGCTTCTGATACAGAAGGAAGGCGGCACGCTATCAGGGCTTTATATGGGAAAGCGCTTGAGCAAGGGCAGCCTGTATCGGAATGACGGCAGAATTTTTGAAAAACGTATTTTGCCAGAGGATGGATTCTCCGTCGCTTTTGCTGTTTTGGTAGATAACTCAGGTTCCATGTGTATAAACGGAAGGATCGAAGCTGCGAAAAAAACGGCGTTAATCCTGTATGATTTTTGCCGGGCCTTAGAGGTGCCGATTACAGTATATGGGCACACGACCTGCGATGTGATACAGAATGGAAAAACGAAGGAGGGAGTTGCATTGTATTCGTTTGCAGAGTTTGATTCTGTAGATGGAAAGGATCCCTTGCGGATTGCGGAGATGGAAGACAGGAATTGTAATCGTGACGGTCTGGCGCTTCGGTTTGTTGGGGAGCATTTGGCTAAGCGGGAAGAAGATATAAAGATACTGATTCTGATTTCGGATGGAAGCCCCTATGCGGATGGTTATTCGGGAATAACTGCTGTGGAGGACTTAAAACAGGCTAAGCGGGAGCTTCAGAGAAAGGGAATCCAGCTCTTTGCCGCAGCCATCGGAGACGACCGGGAGAGTATTGAGGCTATTTATGGGGACAGCTTCTTAAACATATCCGATTTAAGGACTATGCCTCAGAAAATGGCGGGATTACTGATGAAATATTTGCGATAGCAGGAGGTGCGGAATGGCGAAAAAAGAGACAAAAGACTGGTCACAGGAAATATCCAGCCAGATCGCGGTATGCAAGACCGATAAGGCACTGCTGGAATTGTGGGACAGCCTGAAGCCGGCATCTGATCTGTTCCCAGCCCATATCCATGCGGCAGGGGAAAAGGCAGAGCAGGGGGCGCGTTCCTTAATCCGCCTCAATATGCTGGATTACAGCAACGGCACTGGCGAGAACTCCGTAAGCGTCTACGCCAATATCAGTCCGGAGGAGGCGAGATACATTTACTCGGCGCTGTTCTCCCATCTGGCGGTGTTCAGCTTCCCGCAGGATAAAATTTTCGGAGAGCCGGATGAGAAGGGCTACAGTATCGTGACACGGCTCCAGATCGCCCGCTATGATGTGGACCAGCAGGGGCGACCGCGAAATTACCCTTGGTATGTGGAGATCCAGAACGGGGCGGGTATCGCGGTCCGAAACGCCAACGGCGGCCGGTACTGCAAAAAAGGCAGCTATGTCTGCCAGAAGACAGTGAAGATGTTCTTGAGTGACCGGGATATGTTTGTGATGTTTTCCAGAGCAGATGCTTATATCCGGGCTTTTGAACTGGAGCATGCATTCCGGCAGAGCCGCATTGGAAACTTTAATACCCTGTACCGGCTGCTAAATCAGAGTGTGCAGGAGGTAGGAAATCTAGTGCAGTTTTATGGAGAAGGAGGGGAGGCGTTGCCGAAGGCAAGTTGAGAAGATTATTTGAATGAATTGAATATTAGGAAAGGCGGCGCAGATCCATAATGAGGACATGCCGCCTTTCTGCCTCTCGAACTTCTTTCAATTTAATTATGGTACTAGCTTTTTTGAATAAGTTCTTTTACCTGATTCTTTCAAAAAGAAACATTGCACCCTTTGTTTGGCTTCAGTATAATGTTAGAGAGAATGTAGGAAAGAAGATTAGTGGCTGAGGAAAAATTATGCTGCATGATAAAGATATCCGAGAACCGTTGTTTGATTTCTTGGAAGAATATTACGGAAAAGTACGGATTATAGAAGAAAAACAGATGGGGAGATCGCGGGCCGATGTAATCATGGTCCGTCCTTCCAGTCTTACAGGGATTGAGATAAAAAGCGATGCGGACAGCTATGCACGATTGGCGCGGCAGGTTAAGGATTATGACCGGTATTTCGATTATAATTATGTGGCGGTTGGCTCCAGCCACGGCAATCATATAGAAGAACATGTGCCGGCATGGTGGGGGATCATCACGGTGGAACAGATGGAATCTGGATTGGATTTTTATATCCTGCGGGAAGCTGTGAAAAATCCCAACCGCATCCTGCGGGCAAAGCTGGGGCTTTTGTGGCGGCCGGAACTGGCGCATATTCAGGAAATCCATCAGATGCCAAAGTACAGGGAAAAGAGTAAGGCGTTTGTCATTGACAAAATTCTTCTAAAGGTTCCAGAGGAAGCACTTGATGAGCAGATCAGTCAGGAGCTGTTTGAGCGTGATTATACGGCGATTGCGGGAACGATTGAAGCGTACAAACGTGAGAGAAAAGCTTATCATAAACGCTAGATATAGTGGAGAATTGTTGACAATAACAAAATATAGTGTTAAAATAAACGGGAAAGTTGATTTATGCAGCCAGTGGCAGCAGATACTTTTTGTCCCGGTCCATAGCCGGGAGCAAAGAAACAGTGGTTTTCCCCTGTTTCCAGAAATCAGAGTTTCGGACGGAGAACAGCATGTGTCTGTCTGGAACAAATAAAAAAGAACAATCAAATAAGGCGGCTTACGCTGCAAAGTAAGAAGACATCAAAAGCAGGAATGTGGAGATGTCTTTTTTTGTTGCATGTAAACGCCGGAAAGGAGGAGAAAGAAACAGGATGGCAAAGGAGTATGACATAGACGGTTGTTACTGTCTGTTGCTTGCCATCGAGTACGGATTAGGAGCAAGTTCTGCTTATACACTTTATCAGCATGGTCCAAAGAAGCTGAAAGAAAGCAGCTTCCTAGCAAGAGGCAGACCGCCGGACATAGGCAGACCAACTGACCGGGCAGAGCAGGAAACACGAATCCGGGAGCTGAGAAAACAGGGGTATACTCTGGAAAAGATTTCAGAGCTCCTTGGGCGGGACAGTTCAACCGTAAAACGGAATTTAAAACGAATGGAGGAAATGAAAGAATGACGTTACAGGATTTTGCAGAGGAAATAAGAAAACAGGTACAGGAGAAAATGGGTACCGGGTATGAAGTTGAGTGCCAGAATATGTTAGAAAATAATGGAGTTAGAATTCTGAAACTGTCGGTGACAGAGATTGGGAGCCGCGTTTCTTTTTTAATTACGTTAAATGGCTATTATGAGAATGGGGATTGGAGCGATATGGAAGCGTACTCTGAGGATACGGCGGAGGAGATTACACGATTGTATCATGAAAAAAATCCGGTAAGTACATGGGCAGAGAAACAGACGGAGGTTATCAAGGATTTCTCTGCGATCCGGGATAAGATCATGTTCAGGCTGATTCATACGGAAATGAACCGGAAACAGCTTGAAACGGTTCCGCATATCCCTTTTCTTGACTTGTCTGTTGTTTTTTATATTCCCCAAGAATTTGACGATGGGATGTGTTCCCTGCTGATCCATAATGACTTGATGGATTCATGGGGTGTGACGGTGGAGCAATTGTATGAGCTGGCGCTGGAAAATACGCCAAATATGCTGCCGATAAAAATGGCAGAGCTGAATATGACGGAAGAAGGAAAAATGGACTTAGAAACGAAGACAGACATTGAAAACCTGAAGGAAGGGGTACTCTATCATGTATCGAATCCTATAGGGATTTTTGGGGCGGCGGTTTTGATGTATCCGGATTTTTTGCAGAGATGTGCTCAGGCTTGTGGAAAAAATCTGGTCATTATCCCCGGCAGTGTGCATGAAGTGCTATTGGCAACAGGCGGGGAACATGAGGATCTGGAGCAACTGTCTGAACTTGTAAAAAATATCAATGAGACAGAACTGCCAAGAAAGGAGTGGCTGTCTGACCATGCCTATCTCTATGAATATAAGACAGGCAGGCTTACAGCGGCATAGAAGGAGGCGGCATGCACATTCACAAGTACGCGGATATGGCGTCCTTTGATGAGATCGGGATTGGAGGCACATTACCGGCTACGGAACGGTACAGGGAGTTTATCAGGAAACTCCATCCCACGCAGTTCCTGACAGGCCGAATCACGGCGCCGCTTTATGAGGTGACGTACTCTTATGTGACCATCAGAGGAAACTACCGGACAGCAAAGAAGTACACGCTGCTCCGTCTGGAGCATGAGGATTATGAGATGGAGATCGAAATGCAGCTGGAACGGTGGGTGGCGGAACACAACGAAAGGCGCCCATGGAGGCGGATATCCAACGTGACCATTCTGGAGATCCGGCCGTTAGCCTATGCAAGCATTCGATTTGAACTGTAAGAAGGTTCCATTCTTTCGTTTCCCGGAGAAAACTTCGGGTTGCCGTGAGGGGCAGCGCTTTTCTGTGAGCCGAGGCCCTGATACCCGGCGGGGAGAACGGTTAGCGGCGTAAAAAGACACACCGATAGAAGACCTGCGGGTATTATGGAAGAATGGCTTTTCCGTCTGGAGCAGAAAGTATTTTTGCGAAAGGACGGGAAAGGATGGAACAATATGTATGTTTTGATGAACTGCCAAAGAAGATTGCCAGAACCATCAGCCTGTTTCAGATGTTTGAAGGGGCGGCGCTTCGGATGCAGCCATATGGCTACTATCTGGCGTTTAGTGGCGGCAAAGACAGTGTGGCGATTTATTGGCTGGCGAAGCTGGCAGGAGTGAGATTTTCTGCCCATTACCATCTGACGACGGTCGATCCGCCGGAACTGGTATATTTTATCCGGCAGAGGTATCCCGATGTGCGGATGGAACGGCCGGAGCTTACCATGTGGGATCTGATTGTAAAAAAACAGGTTCCGCCGCTGCGGAAAATGCGCTATTGCTGCGAATGGCTGAAGGAGCGGGGAGGCGAAGGGGCTTTTACCGTTACCGGGGTACGCTGGCAGGAAAGTAAAAACAGGAAGAAAAGAAGCAATCTTGAAATTCTGACATCGAAAAATCCCATTTATTTAAACTCCGATAATGAAGAAAACCGCCGGCAGGTGGAATCCTGTGCCATAAAGGGAAAGCGTGTCTTAAACCCGATCATTGACTGGACAGAGGAGGATGTCTGGCGGTTTATCCGTCTCTATCAGGTTCCGTATTGTCCGTTGTATGACCAAGGCTTTTGCCGGATTGGCTGTATTGGCTGCCCGATGGCAAGTGTCCGGAACCGGGAGCGGGAATTTGCCCGTTATCCGCAATTCCAGAGAGCCTATATCCGTGCGTTTGACCGTATGGTAGAGGTGCGGACGGCTGCCGGGAAATCGAAGGGCAACTGGAAGGACGGAGAGAGCGTGTTTCAGTGGTGGATGTACGGAAATGGGAAAAAGGAAAAGCAGGTTGAGGGACAGCTCAGGCTGGAATTGGAAGAAGATTCTGCCCTTGATATGGCGGCATAGCAGAAAGGAGGAGAAGCAGCCTGTGGAGAAATGTTCATGCAGGAATTGTGAGAACTTAGAGAAGGAGAAAAAGGAGATGATGGAAGGGCGGCTGAAAGGGCGCTACCGGTATGGCTGTAAAATTCAGGGGAGCGGATACATCTGCGGATTTCTGACCGATGACGGTGAACTGGAGACGCTTGCCTGCAGCTTCTGGCACGGACGTTCCGGTAAGAAGGAAAAGAAGCAGACGCATGGCAAAGAGTTAGGGGAAAAGCTGCAAATGCTGTTTGACCGATGGAATCAATGGAAGCAGCAGGGATGTCCGGAGTCGCAGGTGACCGATGGAGTATACCTAAACCGTTTGCGGCAGGCAATCCAGTCTGTGATTAAACAGATCGAGGACACCTGCGAGGAAGAGGATTATCCGGACTGTTATTTTTCACCACTCCCGCCAAAGATGGCAGAGGATTACATGGCGGACAAAGAGAATCTGGAGCATCGTGCCAGACAGGCATTGGAGCGGTTTCAAAACTCATCAGAATATCTTTGGCTGGAGGAATACCGTAAGAAGCAGGAGGCGGCAGGAAAAACGACAGAGAATGCCAAGCGTTTTTTTGACCATGTAAGGACTTTGGAGGATGCGCTCCTTGATAAGGATTATCTTCTGATGAAAAGAGAGGCAAGACAGGCAGGATTGTCAGCGGAGCTTTCCAGATTCCGGAGGGAAATCCTTCACAAAACAAAGAAAGCCGATGAGCGCCGAAGGAAACGGAAAGAGGTGGCCGGACAGCTCCGTTTTGTGGAGGAGAAGGCGTCGTAGCAGGAAGGAGAGAATGAATGGATTATCAGATGTTGGTGCGGAATGTGTTTAATGACATGTTCGTGTTCCTCAATGGGACACAGCCTCTGGGGCTGAAACCTTTGCGGGATTTCTATCAGGATGAACCGCTCCTGGCCGCTTTTATCGGGAGACTGGATGAGGCGATGAAGGTTCCCTATAATGATGTGATGAAGGCATGTTACGCTTTTTACAAAAAATATGCCGGAAGGGAATTTACGGATGCGGACTGGGAGGAGATTGTGGCAGCAGTCGGAGAACTCTTAAAACAGTGGGAGAATCCTTGGTGCAAAGGGATCATTCTGGCTCTTTTGGAGATTCTGGAGCGCGAGGAAAAAGACCGAAAAGCGGCGCCTGTGCAGGAGACTGCGGCTGATGTGCCGTCGGAGGAAGAAACTTTGGAAGAACAGGGGCAGCAGGAGATGGAATTGGCTGCATAAGAAGGGGCAGAGCTGGGAAGATGGATTCTTCCCGGCTTTTTTCAGACAAGGAGCGAGGAATCATGGCAAAAAGCATATTTGAGAAGCTGGCAAATGTCCAAGAAGTCAACCGTATGGCGTCTGAGCTGCGGCGGCTGGGCATGAAGGACAAATTAAAGGAACTGGCAGACAAGAACCGTGTGGTAACCGAAGATTTTGAGGATTACCTGCGGGGCAAGCGGTATTTCCTGATCGATGCCGGAGATACAGTGGAGTCCTACGATACAGCGCGGGCAAAGCTGATGGATGAGATGACCGCTTTAAAGGACCCGATGTTCGGGGATATTATCGGAAAGTTTCTGATCCAGTGCTGCGGCGACAGTGATTTCGGAGCGCTGGTACTCCAGACACATAAGACGCTCCAGCGGTGCATCGGATATCTGATGAAGCAGGCGTATGGACTGGTGGATGAGGAACGGAAAAATTCCAGAAGAATGACCGCGGTCGCCATGGCTTCCGACCAAGTGTTTGCATGGGCAAAGGATTATTATGCGCTGGATGATAAAGCCAGTCTGGAGGAAGAACGCAAAAAAGCAGAGGAGGCGTTTGAAAACAGGAATAAACCGAAGAATGTGAGAACGGCTGGAGGCAGTAAAAAGACGGGCGGAAAAAAGAAATCTTCGGCGAAAAAGGAAACGGTCGGCTCGGCGGGAGAAACTGCAGGCTGTACGGCGGAGCAGGAAACAGAGACGGAGGAAACCGGAGAAAAGAAAGGAAAAGTACACAGAACTGCTTCCAGGGGACAAGTGGAAGGACAGGTCTCACTTTTTAATATGGGAGATGTGGCATGATTATAAAAGAGGAAGGAGCGGTGATGGTATGATACTTGCCTATAAGGGTTTTAATCCAGATCTGTCCTGTACTTCGGGTGGAAACCGATTTCAGTATGTCCTTGAAGTCTGGAACGAGGAACCGGAGGCAAACTGCCATAAAAATGGATTCCACTGTGCGGAGAATCCGTTGGACTGCCTGACTTATTATCCGAACTGGAAAGCGGCAGTCTATTATCTGGTGGCTGCCGCCGGCGATGTGGATGAAGATGGCAGCGACAGTAAGATTTCCTGCACAAGGCTGCGGCTGATCAAGCAGCTATCGCTGGAGGAGTTTGTCGCACATAGCCTAAATTATATCTGGAATCATCCATTCCGGGCTGATAATCGTTATGTATGCATGGAAAAGGGTACAGCCTCGTCGGGGTTTGTCATTGTAAGAGGTAAAGCACCGAAAGCAAAAGGGGCAATAGGTGATGTCCTCGGTTTTATTAAAGAGGAACCGGGGAGTAAAAAAGCAATGGAGATGGGAATTTATACTGTGGACGGGACGGAGCTCCGGCCGGATGTTTGGTATGACATTCGCGGAAAAGAGTGGAAAGGAGAAATTGCATAGGATGAAAAAAACGCAGCTCAAGAAGATGAAAAGCCTGCCGGCGACACCCAATATGATAAAGCTGGCCAAAGCACAGATATTGGAAAGAAGTGAATATGGAAGCCACATGGTCTTTCCCTATGGAGCATTTCTGCGATGCAGAAAAGAAAATGGAATCCTGAAGATTGCTTTATTTACTACCAGGGATCTCCGCATGGGGAGCAGAACGCCTCTTTATGAAGTTTTCGCAGACAGGGAATCCAGGAGCTTTATAACCTGGGATACGGCTTTGCAGAAATGGAGAGATGCAAAGGCAGATATTCTGGATTGGCCCAGGGAATTTTGGGGAACAAAACGGTATATCGAGGAAAAAGATAATCGGCTCTTAAAAAAATATCTGGGAGTCCGGGATGACGGTTATATGGGGCTGTTGGAATTTCAAAGAGCTGTCCGGAAAGAACAGTTATTGCTTCGGCATAAGAAAGAGACAGATGCCTGGGATGCGTACTTAGCCCAGATTCCAGAGCTTCCAAATGACTGGGAGAACTGGGTGGATAAGTATGGAATGGAGCAGCAGTACATATTCTATGATTATTCCAGAAAAAAGAAGAAAACCGGTTTTTGCGGTTGGTGTGGGAAAGAGGTTCCTATCAAGGAGCCGAAACACAATCAGGAAGCAAGCTGTCTGTGCTGTGGTCATAAGATCCAATTTAAGTGCAGAGGGCGTGCAGGACGGATTTGCACAGACAGGGAAACAGTATATCTGTTCCAGGATTATTCGGACGGAATGGTGCTACGTCAGTTTTCTGTGCGTCGGTTTTATCAAGCAGGGAATTATGAGGCTCCGGAGATATCTGCTTTTGAAATGCGAAGAGTATTTTATCAGAATGATAAAGTCGCAAGAACGTTTTACTATGGTCTGTACAAGCAACGGTATCACCGGTGGATAGAGTCTGCGAATACAGGAAGTGATTTCATGCCGTATTATGGATGGAGTGCTGACGGCCACGTATACGGTGCTGCTTTGCCGGGAACGAAGTGTAAGGGACTTATGAGGACGGGGATACCAGAATATCTTCATATTGCAGCAAAGTTCGATCCGGAAATTTATATGGCCCGGTTGGGTAAACGGCCCTATATGGAACGAGTAGTAAAAGCAGGATTGTATCAGCTTGCGGAGGACTTGTACAAAGGGAAGGCGGAACTGAACATTGTTCCATCATCAGATTTTGCAAAATCCCTTGGGATTGACAGGAATCTTATGAAACGACTGCGGGAGCATAATGGCGGAATCAAATATTTAAACTGGCTGGTTCTGGAAAAACGGCAGGGAAAAGAAATCACGGATTCGCTCATCCAATATTTCGCGGAGCAGGGGATTGAAGCGAAGGATCTGGAGTTTATCACTGACCAGATGAACGTGGTACGGATCAAAAATTATCTGAAACGTCAGCGGCATGCGTCAGGAAGGAAACAGAAAGAACTATTGTCTACATGGAAGGATTATCTTGCCATGAGCGAGCGCATTGGGAGGGATATCAAGAAGGAGATTATTTATAAACCCAAAGATCTGTTGAAGGCCCACGATGAGGCGATGAAATTATGCGAGGATCTGGATATGGAAAACCAGGCAGAAGAATTGGCAAAACAGTATCCGGATGTGAACGCAATCTGTCAGGCGGTCAAGAAAAAATATGAGTATGGAGATGATCAGTACCAGATCATTATGCCGAATGGGATCAAGGACATTATGCTGGATGCCAGAGCGCTTCGGCATTGTGTGCGGTATACGGAAACCTACTATGACCGGATTCAGAGGCAGGAATCGTATATCGCATTTTTAAGGAGAACAGACTGCCCGGAAAAAGCATTCTATACTCTGGAGATTGAGCCGGATGGGACGGCAAGGCAGAAGCGAACTGTAGGCGATAAGCAGGATGTGGATTTCGAGGCGGCGGTTGGGTTTATCCGGAAGTGGCAGCGCGAGGTACAGAAGCGCTTGACACCGGAGGACCGGCAGTTAGCCAAAATCAGCGCGGTTCTCCGTATGGAAGAGTTTAAGGAGCTTCGGAAGAAAGATACAAGAATCTGGCATGGTCATCTGCAGGGGAAACCTCTGGCGGATGTGCTGGAGGCGGATCTGCTGGAAGCGGTCAGATGTATAGAGGAAGAACTGCCAGCGGCAGCGTAAAGCATTTGGAAACTGGTCATAACGTTTAGAACGGAGGTACATATGGATACGGAGAAAAAAGTAACAGGACAGGAATTATCAGAATTTGAAAATTTTTTGGCTGATTTGTTGTCGGAGTTATCAGAGACAGATTTTCTGAAAGAATTTTATTATGGCAATCTGGAACTTGGCGTGTGTTCCAAGGAAGGCTATTCCCGTGAGCATTTGAAGTCCGTGACGCGTTTTCAGGAAAAACTGAGGGAGCAGTTCACGCCGGAACAATGGGAATTGTTTATGGATTATAGTGCGCTGATGACAGAATTTACGGAAAAGGAATCCTGCCGGATGTTCATGCATGGATACCGGACAGCAGTCCGAATGATCGTGGCGGGACTTATTGCAAAGTAGAGGAAGGAGCAGCAGAGGGAGCAGGGGTGGTCCTTGTTCCCTCTGTGCATTTTAGTGAAAATACGGAGGAATGCGATGGAGCAGAAAATAAGATGGCTGGATGAATCCTGCAACTGTTGTGGGCAGCGGATTAACAGTTGGGATAAACGGGTGTCGAAAACTTTGGCGTACCGTTACCCTTGCTGTGAACGCTGCATTGCAAAGGAGTATGATGTAGATGTCGATGTACTGCGGAGGCGCATGGAGCATTATTTTGGCATGCGTCCGTGCTTAGGGCTGTAGGGAGACGGATTATGGGGGAATATAATCTTTTTACACAGAGTCTATTCGCACAGGGATATTCGTTTGAAAACTATCCGGATTACGCGAAACTTCCTAGTCCCTTTTGCAGCAGGCAGTTGTTTGACGTTTCCGGCGGCTTTGAATATACACTGGATTATTTACGCCAGAAGGTATATTCAACCGGCTGCGGGCTTCTGGAAAAAGGCGGGAATTTTACGAATGGGTATATGGCATATAGAGGGATTCGATGGAAACCTGAAAATGATAATCCGGTGGTCTCCTGTCCATATAAAAAGGAACAATGCAGTTTGCGTCACCCTTTTCTTGACGAGGTTTCCGGCAGCGGTTTAGCCAAATTAAGCATGTGCAACTGTCATGAGGTGCAGATTCCCTATGATTATGAGCAAAGCCTGCGAAAAGTTTTTGACGAGAGAGATAGGGAGATTCGCAGAAAGTATGAGGCGTTTCGTCAGGAGAGAAATGGTCATGTCTGTCGGTGGCATGCTCGTTATAACGAATGGACAGAAAGCTGGTTTCAGAGGTACAATCCAATGGAGTGTGCCAGAAATTGCATGAATGAAGGTGGAATCTGTGATCTGAAGCATACGCCGATTTCCAAGAAGCGGGGGAATGTTTTTTATGACGTAAAGATTACAAGAGTCCGCCATGACGATACGTTATTTAACGGGCAGGAGGAGATCAGCATAAAGAAAGGCTGCCGTCTACTGGAAACAGCGAAATCCATAACGATCTGTGAAAATATCGTTCGATATGGAATTAAGGATATTCAGCGGAAAGAGGAGATGCGTTACCATACAGAACGTTTCCTTTGCGGATGGAAGGTGGAGGTTCTTAATATCCGGGCAGAGCAGAGAGAAAGCAGGGATCTGATGCAGGATCTGCAAGATATCCGCGACGGAATTACAGTGATCCATGCTTCTGACCAGATAAAACAAAGCAAGGAAGAAAAGAGAAAACGACGGTCCGACCGGATGGCTAAACGGGAGAAAAGACTGGAGCAGCTCATCATCCGAGATGGCTTGGCCAGTTTGGAGACCTATTCGCAGGATTACCGCCACGCTTTAAAATGGTTCGGAAAGGAAAAACTGAAAGTGTTGGAAAAACAGCATCAGGAGTATCTGGAGGCGGAGCGGAATAAGCCGCATCAGATGAGTTTGTTTGAATTTATGTGATTTTGTAGTTGTAGTTATCGAGTCAGCATTACTGTATCAGGGTGGTTCTATAGTATAAGGAGCCGCCCTAATTTTATGTCCATCCGATATTTATTCAAAATAGTTCTCAGAATATCTCAAATCAATCCTATTTATTTAATGAAAGGCTCTTAAAGCCGATGCACATTGATAACAGAATATGGATGATTGTCCTATAACGCAGTCAGATTCCGAGCATGCGAGGGATACGCTATAGCAGAAATGCTGCGATCCATATCCACTCAAAATAGTCTCTGGCGGGGGGCTGATGGTTCCAGAGGATTGGAACTGTGCGAGGATGGAATCTGGCGGAGACTTGTGGGGACTGCCGCTCACCGAAGGAGGGGAGACGAGGCTGTAACGAAAGGTACAGTCTGGTTTAAGCCGTTTTGCAGACGGATAGGACAATTTTAAGAATCACAGACGGATTCTGTGGTTTAGTTATTTGCTTTGGAGAGTAAAACGTGTTTAAGAGCCGTTATCCAATCACAGAGAGGATGGCGGCTCCCGATGCACAAAACATATAGAATAGGACAAGGGACAGTTTGTATATATTGATGTGGGAGGGATGTCATGGCAGCAGCTGATTTGAAAAAGATGGATATATGTACGGTTAAGCTGGAATCATTGGAAGATATCGAGAAGGTGAAAATCAATACCGATCTGCCGGTGGAAGAACGAATGAGGGAGTTTGTGAAGCAGATTAAGAATCCGTATTTTTTTCGATGTGGGAAACTGATTGTGCAGGTGGAATATGCTGATACAGGGAAAACAATCAATGAGTGCCTGAGAGAATATGTTGAAAGTCAGATGGAATAATTTTATCTGGACAAATTCAGAAATCATTGGTAGAATATTCTCAGGGATAAAATTAGAAAAACTCACTGCCTGAATAATCAGTTTTCTGACTTAATTTATTATGTCAGGAGAGTGAGTTTTTTGTCTGCCAATTCAGAAATCATATACTATGCAACTCCGTATTACCGTATATCAAATGATGACGGAGATCTTTTTGTTTCCTCAAAAAGCGAAAGCGACAGTATCAGTAATCAGAGAAGTTTAATTGAAGACTATGTAAAGGATAAGCCGGAGATCATTCTTTGTAAAGAAAGGATTGATGACGGTTTTAGCGGCGTGAATTTTGACAGACCAGCGTTTAAAGAAATGATGGAGGACGTAAAGGCAGGTAAAACGAACTGCATCATTGTTAAGGATTTGTCACGCTTTGGAAGAAACTACATTGAAGTGGGAAGGTTTGTTCAAAAAATCTTTCCCTACTTAGGTGTTCGTTTTATTGCAGTCAATGATAATTATGACAGTATGAAATCGAGCTGTACGGAAGATAATATCATGCTTCCCTTTAAAAATTTGATGAATGATTCCTATAGCCGCGATCTTTCTGTGAAGGTTAGAAGCCAGTTTGAGATTAAGCGAAAAAAAGGAGAATTTATAGGTTCTTTTGCTACATATGGTTATGAAAAGGATCCTGAAAATAAAAACCATTTGAACATTGATGAATATGCCGCTGGGGTTGTGCGTGATATTTTCAAATGGCGTATATCTGGTATGAGTAATGAAAAAATATCAGATAAATTAAATAGTTTGGGGATTTTATCACCTTCTGAATATAAGCGTTCTAAAGGACTTAGATATTACTCCGGGTTTCGAGATACAGGGCAAGCTTTATGGAGTCCGGTTGCGGTAAAGCGTATTTTGGAGAATCAGACGTATCTTGGTTATGTTGTGCAGGGAAAGAAAACAACGCCGAATCATAAGGTGAAAAAAGAGATAGAAAAAAGACCGGAAGAATGGGTCATCGTAAAAAACATGCATGAGCCAATCATCTCGGAAGATGATTTCCAGACAGTACAGAATTTGAGAAAAATGGATACACGGATTTCCCCCGGAAAAAATGAAGTCTATCTGTTTTCCGGAATCTTGGAATGTGCGGACTGCAAAGGGAGCATGGTTCGGAAACTGGTAAGTGCTGGAAAAGATAAAAATGGAGAAATCAGGAAATACCCATATTACATATGCTCGGGTTATAAGCGAGACAGCCATTTCTGCAGCAGCCATATGATCAGTGAGCGCGAATTGGAAAAAGCGGTATTTTCTGCATTGAATAGCCATATCAGTTCCGTAGTCAATCTGAAACAGGTGTTGAGTTTGCTGGAATCTATGCCGGAAATTCAAATAGAGACAAAAAAGATCGATGTTCAGATATTAAAAATGAATGAGGAGATTGTAAAACTACAGAATTTGAAAGTCTCTTTATACGAGGATCTTACGTCTGGCACGATCACAAAAGAGGAATATTTTGAGCTAAAACAGGTTTATACCAGACAGATCGGAGAGTATGAGAGGAAGCTTGCGGGATTAAGGGAAGAGCAGGAGTTATGCAACCTTGAGAGAATCAAGAAAAATAAATGGATGGAATCCTTTTTACAGTATAAAAACCTTACCTCATTATCTCGGAGCATCGTGTTGAAATTTGTAAAAAAGATTCTGGTTTTTGAAAATGGAAGAATAAGGATAGTATTTCGATTTCAATATGATTATGAATTGGCGCTAAAAACGGTAGAGATGTATACGAAACAGGATAGGGAGGGGAGTTCATGGCCAGAAAAAGCAGAAAAGCAGAACAGCAGGCACAGGTAGAAAAGGTAATGAACGGTGCCTTCTATCAGGTGGCATTTTATTTGAGATTATCAGATAAAGATCTTAGAGAGGGAAACAGCAGCTCTATTGAAAACCAGCGTGAACTGTTAGCTGATTTTGTAAAAGATAAGATAGATTTACAATGGAGGGCGACCTTTATTGATGATGGCAAGACCGGTACGAATTTTAAGAGGAGCGGGTTTGAGCAGATGATGGATGCTGTAAAACAGGGGAAGATCAACTGTATTATTGTAAAGGATTTATCAAGATTTGGCAGAAATTATCTGGAAGCAGGGAACTATATAGAGCATATATTCCCTTTTATGAACGTGAGATTTATTGCGGTGACCGATGCGTTCGATACCTTGACGGCAACATCGGCGGAGCTTGCGTATCTGATTCCGTTAAAAAACATTATGAATGAAAATTATGCACGGGACATTTCTAAAAAGGAGCGTTCGGCGAAAAAAATATTAAGGAAAAACGGATGTTTCCTTGGTACACATGCTGTATATGGTTATAGAAAAATGGAAAATAAGCATATGATTGAAATTGATCCGGAGGTGGTTGGAAATGTAAAAACAATGTTTGATATGTGTGAAGCGGGGCACAGTGATAGTGCGATAGCAAAATACTTGAATCAGAATAAGATTGACTGCCCAGCCGGATATAAATACAAAAAAGGAATTTTAAAACATGAAAAATATGCGGGAATGTCTGTTTGGTATCCTCAGACAGTAGCAGCAATATTGACCAATCGTGCATATATTGGGGATTTGGTTCAAGGCGTTTATATCAGCAAAGAGATGAGGGGAAAAAAGAAGGTGATGCCGAAAGAAGAGTGGGATATCGTGCCTGATCATCATGAACCGATCATATCACAGGAACAGTTTGACAGGGTACAGAAACTTCGTCAAGCTAGGCGTGAGAAAAACCAGAAGGTTATGGAAAAAAGAGTGGGACAAGATGCCGGACGCACCTGCAATATCCTGAAAGGGAAAATATATTGCGGCGATTGTAAAAAAGCAATGGTGAGAAGATATATAAGTTCATGCAAGGATAAATATAGATATATTTGCGAAGTGCATGATCGCACAGGATGCTGTCAGCGTAAATACCTTGCAGAACAGGAATTGCTTCTTACATTAAAGCGCGTAATCGGGAAGCACCTGGAAACAATCTGTGAGATTAAAGACTGGCTAAATATCATTACGCATGGAGAGGACAACATATTAGGCAGATGGGAAGAAGAAGAGAGAACGCTTGCGAAAAAGCTGCAGAGCTTGGATAGTGAAAAGGCGGCACTTTACAAAGACTGGAAAGAAGGGATTCTGGATGATGCAGAGTATTCTTTTATGAAAAGTCGTAATGAAAAAAGCACTGAGGAATGCATGAAGCAGAGAAGGGAGATCATTTACAAGAAGGAAGAATATATTCTGGCATATACAGATGAGAATCCGGTAATAAAAGCAGCCGAAGGAATTTCTGCGATGGATGAATTGACAGAAAAAATGATTGCTCAGCTAATAGAGAAAATTGAAGTTTATAGTGGAAATAGGGTTGTAGTTCATTTCTATTTTCAGGACGAATTTGAACGATTGCTGGAAATGTATCGTAAGACTTCTGGTGGCGGGAGCAGTGCAGAGGAGGCGGCAGGATGAAAAATGAGGATAAATTGCTGATAAAATATTATCGGATTTCTTTGGAAGACCGGGATAAAGAAGAAAGTGATAGTATTGTAAATCAAAGGAATCTGATCGCAGATTACATAGCAGGACATGCAGAATTCTATGAAATGCCCAACATGGAGTTATACGATGATGGATACACCGGAACAAATTTTAACAGACCTGGAATCAAAAAGTTTTTTGAGTTGTTGAGAAGAAATAAAGTAGGCTGCTTGATTGTAAAGGATTTTTCTCGTTTTACCAGAGACTATATTGAGTTAGGAAATTATGCAGAACAGATATTTCCTTTTATGGATGTCCGGTTTATTGCAGTTAATGATCACTATGATAGTGCCGTTGACAATAGCAATGCCAATTTGGAGATTCCGTTTAAGGGGATTTTAAATGATCTGTACAGCAAGGACATATCAATGAAGGTAAAGGCAGCGAAATGGCAGATGACAAAAAAGGGAAAAATCTGCAGTGGATCTCATCCATTTGGATATAAAAAGGCTAAGTGTGGCGGAAGTTCGCCGTTTGAGATTGACGAAGAGGCTGCTGCTGTGGTGCAGTTTATCTTTCAGTGGGCAATGGATGGGAAGACGAATATTGAAATAGCAAGGACTTTAAATGAACGGGGATATGATACTCCTGGTGTGTATAAGCGGAGGAAAGGGGACTTTGGATATGGATTGAAAGAAAATGAAGTATCCGTATGGGATTCCACGAAAGTATTGGGAATCCTCAGAGATGAGCGCTACACGGGAACCCTGATTGTGGGACGTTACCAGTCTTGCGGTATCGGAAGTGGAAAAATAAAAAAACGGCCGGAGGATTTGTGGGTTCGTATAGAAGGCGGGATGCCTGCGATTGTTTCAAAAGAGGATTTTGCTTGGGTTCAGAAGAGCCGACCGATTGAGAAAAGAGGAAAGTATAAAAAAGGACACCATTTACTGTATCGAAAGGTGAAATGCGGATGTTGTGGGCATTATCTGTATTTTAAACCATCGGACAGCGGAGAACAGTATAACTCTTTTTTCTGTAAGCAGACGCATCTTCTGACGAATAGCACCTGTTTTCGGGGGTATATCAAAGAAAAAGAGATTTTGGATGCTTTACAGAGTGTGATAAAACAACATGTGAAGATGGTAGCGGAGATAAAAAAAGATGCCGGACGGAAAAAGGGAGAATTGGATTTGCAAAGCCAGCAGCAGCGATTAAAAATTATGGAAAAGGAGGTGGAACTAAAGCAGGCGGTCAAAGCGCAGGAGTATATGGCGTACAGAGAGAGACGCCTGACAAAAGAAGAATTTTTGGAGCGCAAGAATGAATTACAAAAAGAGATCAGTGAAAGAGAAAAGGAAGTTCAGACGCTGCGAGAGAGAATCAAACAGTTAGAGGCAAGCGAGAGTGAGTTTGCAGAAGCCTTTGGGAGCTATACAACAGTTGAATGTTTGGATCGGGAGATGATTGAACGGCTTGTTGATACTGTTTGGGTATATGATGTGGGGAGGATAAAGATAGATTTAAAATATTGCGATTCGGTTCCTTAATTTTATTCCCTTGCTTGACACCAGCCGGCATTGCCATGCCGGTGAGAGTCCCATATGTACTGACAGCCTGGGACCTTGTGAGGCCGTAGACAGTGAGCCGCTCCGGGATCATGATCGTCTCGGCACTCTGTAAGAGGTTCAGGATCAGCCGGTTGGCCATGAGCGGGACGGCGAGAGCGAGGAGAGCACTCATGGGAGACAGGAAATCCAGGAGTCCCGGAATATCTGCGGTACTTTGAAATTTATGAGGTTTGTGCGCGGCATGATCGGAGAAATTTGCTGAATTATTTTTATTTCCATGAAATTCATGAAAAAGAAGAAAAAATGTCAGGACAAACAAAGCAGATCCGGCCTCTCCGGCCACCAGGCCGAATACCGCGAGCGACACCGTGATCGGAATCTTCTTCTCGATCCAGATGGATGCCAGGAGAAAGACCGTAAAGATCCGGATCATCTGTTCAAAGAGCTGGGCGGCTGCAGGGACAGACACCTTTTCCTTTCCGTAGTAGTAGCCGCAGATACAGGCATGGACGGAAGTGCAGGGGATTGCAAAGGCCATGACGGAGAGCAGCGGGGCGCACCGCGGTTCCATGAGGACAGATCCCGCGAGAAATCCGGAAAAATGTCGGATCATAAGGGCCGCGGAGAGTGACATGGAAAAGGAAAGGAGAAAACCGGAAACAAGCGTCCGCTTCGCATGTTCCGGCTCCGCTGCGATGAAACGGGAGATCGCAGTCTGGATCGAGCCGGCGCACAAGGAGAAAAAGATCCCGTAGACCGGAAAGATCATCTGATAGATCCCGAGACTTTCGGCGCCGATCGTGCGGGAGAGAAAGATCCGGTAGAAAAAGCCGAGGACGCGGGAGAGGAGACCGGCGGCTGTGAGAAGAATTGTTCCGGTGATGAGTGGATGGGGCTTATGGGAAGAAGGCATGGCAGCTCCGAAATGGCAGAAGGATTCGGTTATATATATGTGGGAGCAGGGGAATGATATGAATCCGGTTTATCGCAGACGGATGACTGATATGAAGACTGAAATCATCACAAATTCTTTAATACTTAGTGATTCACTGTGTATTTCTGAAAAAACATGAGAATACCGGTTGAAATTCCTGAGGGGTTTCGTATATAATGTAAAATATCTGTGGCCTGTCCGCGCTTTTTGCGGCGCTGACTCGCGGGTCATGGCATAAACTAATAGTGTTATCAGGCTTTGAACCTCTTAAAACAGAAAGGCGGAACAATGAAGAAAGTAATTTATCTCGACAACGCGGCTACGACAAAGGTACGTCCGGAAGTCGTGGAAGCCATGCTGCCGTTTTATACAGAATATTACGGAAACCCTTCTGCGGTATATGAGTTTTCCACACCGTGTAAGGAAGCGCTCGCAAAGGCAAGAGAGACGGTCGCAAATTCTCTCGGCGCAAAGGACAATGAGATCTACTTTACAAACGGCGGTTCCGAGTCCGACAACTGGGCTTTGATCGCAACTGCGGAGGCATATGCATCCAAGGGAAAACACATCATCACAACAAAGATCGAACACCACGCGATCCTTCACACCTGTGAATATCTTGAAAAGCGCGGCTACGAGATCACATACCTCCCGGTGGATGAGTACGGCACCGTCTCCATCGACGAGTTAAAGAAGGCGATCCGCCCGGATACGATCCTCATCTCTGTAATGTTCGCAAACAACGAGATCGGAACGATCCAGCCGATTAAAGAGATCGGTGAGATCGCCCATGAAAACGGAATTATCTTCCACACCGACGCAGTTCAGGCATACTGCCATGAACCGATCAATGTGGATGAGTACCATATCGACATGTTAAGCGCCAGCGGACACAAGTTCCACGGCCCGAAGGGAGTCGGCTTCCTCTATATCAGAAAAGGCTTAAAACTCCGCTCCTTCATCCACGGCGGCGCCCAGGAGAGAAAACGCCGTGCCGGAACTGAGAATGTGCCGGGAATCGTGGGTCTCGGAAAAGCAGTCGAGATCGCGATGGCAGAGCTTGAGAATAATAAGAAGAAAGAGACAGAACTCCGTGATTACCTGATCGGACGTGTCATGGACGAGATACCGTACACACGCTTAAACGGTCACCGCACAAACCGTCTCTCCAACAATGCGAACTTTGCGTTCCAGTTTATCGAAGGTGAGTCCTTACTCATCATGCTCGATATGGACGGGATCTGCGGTTCCAGCGGATCTGCATGTACATCCGGTTCCCTGGATCCGTCCCATGTGCTGTTAGCCATCGGACTTCCGCACGAGATCGCGCACGGATCCTTACGCCTTACCTTAAGCGAGGAGACAACGAAGGAAGAGATCGACCATACTGTAGACTGCCTTAAGAAGATCGTGGAGAAGCTTCGCGCAATGTCCCCACTCTATGAGGATTTCATTAAGAAGAACAGAAAGTAAGAGGAAAAATAATGTATTCAGAGAAAGTAATGGACCATTTCCAGCACCCGAGAAACATGGGAGAAATTGAGGACGCCAGCGGCGTAGGTACTGTCGGAAACGCAAAATGCGGCGATATCATGAGAATCTATCTCGACATTGATGACGAGACACATATCATCCGTGACTGTAAGTTTAAAACATTCGGCTGCGGTGCTGCCGTTGCCACAAGCAGCATGGCGACCGAGATGGTAATGGGAAAGACGATCGAGGAAGCGATGGAAGTAACTAATAAGGCAGTTATGGAAGCACTTGACGGACTTCCGCCGGTAAAGGTTCACTGCTCCCTGCTTGCAGAGGAAGCGATCCATGCAGCACTCTGGGATTATGCAGAAAAGCACCATATCGAGATCAAAGGCTTACAGAAGCCGGTGTCCGATATCAGTGAGCATGAAGAGGACGAGGAATATTAATGAAGAAAAAAGTCGTGGTGGGAATGTCAGGAGGCGTGGACTCATCGGTTGCGGCCTGTCTTTTAAAGGAACAGGGCTATGATGTGATCGGTGTCACCATGCAGATCTGGCAGGAAGAGGATTCCTGTACCGTTGAGGAAAACGGCGGATGCTGCGGACTCAGCGCGGTGGAAGACGCGAGACGTGTCGCGTGGACCCTTGGAATTCCCTACTATGTTATGAACTTCCGGAAAGAATTCCAGAAGAATGTCATTGACTATTTTGTTGCGGAGTATCTGCACGGACGGACACCGAATCCGTGCATTGCCTGCAACCGCTATGTAAAATGGGAGGCGCTTTTGGAGCGCAGCCTTGAGATCGGAGCCGATTATATCGCGACCGGTCACTATGCAAGGATCAGCCAGCTTCCGAACGGCCGTTATACGATCCGGAACTCCGTGACGGCGGCGAAGGATCAGACTTACGCGCTCTATAACCTGACCCAGTTCCAGCTTTCCAAAACTTTGATGCCGATCGGTGATTACACGAAGGACGAGGTGCGAAAGATCGCCGAAGACCGTGGACTTGCCGTGGCAAAGAAGAAGGACAGCATGGAGATCTGCTTCGTTCCGGATAATGATTATGCCGGATTTATCGAGCGGGAAGCCGAAAGTGTTCCGGGAAGCGGAAACTTTGTGGATAAAAATGGTGTGATCCTTGGAAAACATAAGGGGATCACTCATTACACGGTCGGTCAGAGAAAGGGCTTAAACCTCGCGATGGGCCATCCGGTGTTTGTCACAGGAATTCGCCCGGAGACGAACGAGGTTGTGATCGGCGAAGGAAATGATGTATTTTCCGACCATCTGGTCTGCAAGGATGTGAACTGGATGGCGATCGACGGACTTCACGGCGGGGAACGGGAAGTTCTCGCGAAGATCCGCTACAGCCACAAGGGATCTCCGTGTATCATCAGGGAACTCCCGGACGGAACCGTGGAATGCCGGTTTAAAGAGCCGCAGCGTGCGATCACGCCGGGACAGGCAGTTGTATTTTATGAAAATGAATGTGTAGTCGGAGGGGGAACGATCCTATGAGCAGGATGAAAAAGGGGAACGGACTCCTCCGATTCCTTATTTCTGCGGTCTTTTTTGCACTGGTGCTTTCCGGCTGCAATGGGACGAGAAAATATGAGGCGGTGGATCTGAGCAGCGAGACTGCGGCAGCGGAGTCAGAAAGCGGATCCGGCGAGAAACAGGGAACGGAAAATTCCGATGAAGCTGATCTTCAGGCACTGGGCAATCCTGCCGGGGAGATGATGAGCGCAGATCAGGCGGCCAAAAGCTCGCAGGATGCGGAATCGGTCTCCGAATCAGAGGAGATGGCTTCGGAGATGTCGGAGGAGGAGAGTGTCGCGGCAGCGAGAGAGTCAGCGGCGGAGGCTTATACAGCCGTGGCGAACGATGACGCGGAGACTGCTCCGGAAGTTCCGTTTAACGGACATACCGTCGCGATCGATGCGGGACACCAGGCGAAAGCCAATACTTCCAAGGAGCCGATTGGCCCGTCCTCTTCGACGATGAAGGCGAAGATGCCGGAAGGCTCGGTTGGAACGGCGAGCGGCGTCCCTGAATATGAGGTCACTCTTGCGGTCGCAAAAAAGCTTGAGACAGAGCTCACAAACCGCGGATACCATGTCGTCATGATCCGGACGAGCAACGATGTGAACATGAGCAGCGCGGAGCGGTCCGTCGCAGCAAATCAGAGCGGCGCGGATATCCTGATCCGGCTTCACGCGGATTCCATGGACAACTCTGGTGTCTATGGGGCATTAGCAACCTGTATGACAGCCCAGAACCCTTACAACGCGTCTCTTCATGACAAGAGCTACAATCTTTCCAAAAAGATCGTGGATACCGTCTGCGGGACGACAGGAACGAAGAATCGAGGCGTCCAGGAGACGGACAGCTCCTCCGATATCAACTGGTGCGAGATCCCGGTCTGTGTGCTCGAGATGGGATTCTTAAGCAATCCTGACGAGGACACATGGCTTCAGGACGATGGCTACCGGGGAAAGATCGCGAGCGGCATCGCGGGAGCGGTGGATGCTTATTTTGCGGAGGGGAATTAAAATAAATTTTTTAAATCCTCTATACAAATCGAAAAAAATATGTATAATAATATATAGTCTGCTTTTTCAAAAAGCAGACAATCCGGAGACGTAGCGAAGCGGCCGTAACGCGGCGCACTCGAAATGCGTTTATCGGTTCATCCCGGTACGAGGGTTCGAATCCCTCCGTCTCCGCTCGAAACCCTTGATTTTTCAGGGGTTTTTCTTATTTACGCGAATAACGGGTCAAAGTCCGCACTTGCGCGAGACCTTGGCGACTGTCGCGATAATAAGGGGAAACTCGCGAAGCGTGTTTTCATTTGTTTAACAGGGAATTTTCTGTTAAGCAAAAGGGCACGATGTGCCAATGAGATGCACTTGTGGAAGAAGAAAATTGGCGCAGGCGATCGCGCTCGGCGTGAGGAAAAGGCCGTCCGGTGAGGACAGCTTTTTATGTATGAAATCGACCGTTTGTCGACCAGATAGGAAAATGTTATGCTTTTCCTGGCAGAACATCTGCCAATGTGTCCGCATCTATGGTTTGGACGGAATTTTGCCACAAAGTCTTAGATGTGTGACAACGAAAACGTAAGAAGTTCTTAATAAAAAAAGAGGGAAATTGTAGTATACTTGGTACGTCTTAAAGAAAAGGGATGTTTATGCCGAAGCTTTGGAGAGACATTGGATGGAGAATGCAGTTTACGATCGATATTCAGATGATAGAAGCCTCAAGGTTATGACTTTTGGCAAGAAAAAAGACGTATGAAAAGAGAAAGGCGGTTTTAGAATGTTTCAGAAAAAATTTCGATATATGACAGCGCTTCTCGCAGCGCTTATGATCACACAGGGCAGTTTTACAGCTTTTGCGGATGAGACTCCGGTTGGACCGGGATACGAGGACCAGAATAAGGCCTCCACGGATACCACGACAAGTGATCCGGCAAGTGCATGGAAAAAGGTCAACGGTGTTTACGTAGACGCGAATGGAAAAAATATGGACGGGGCGCTTCTTCGCGGCATCAGCGTTTCCAAATGGCAGGGCGATATCGACTGGGCGAAGGTTGCAGCGGATGATGTCTCCTTTGCGTATATTCGTATGGGATCCTTTGGATATGAAGGACAGTATACCATGGACGAATATTATGAGAAAAATATGAAAGGGGCTTCCGCAAACGGAGTTCAGGCGGCCCCGTATGTGTTCCTCCAGACCCGGACCGTTGATGAGGCAAAAGCGGCAGCAAAATATACTCTGGAAAAGATGTCCGGATATACGGTAAAATATCCGGTTGCCGTGGATGTGGAATCAAAATATATTCTGGACTATTTATCAGTGCAGGATCTGACAAATGTGGTAAATGCGTTCTGTGACACGATCGCTGCGGCCGGATATACCCCGATCGTTTACAGCGATTACAGTAAGTTTACGAACGAGATGGATACAAACCAGATCAAATACGATCTCTGGATTGCGAGATATGGTGCGGACGGACATTATCAGGGACGTACGATCTGGCAGTGCACAGATAAGGGACGTGTAAACGGGATCAACGGAAATGTCTGCCTGGAATTCGCATATAAAGACTATGCTCCGAAGGCTGCACAGGGAACCGCGATCGACAGCGGTGAATGGAAGCAGGAAGGCGGAAAATGGTATTTCTACCGCGATGGCGGACGAATGAGCGGCTGGGTAAATCCGGATGGCTACTGGTACTATCTTGATCCGGCAGAGTTAGGTGCGATGGTGACAGGAACGACGAAGAACATTGACGGTGTGGATTATACCTTCAATGCGAGCGGTGTGATGCAGTAAGGGAAAAAAGGTCCTTTCTGACCTGCAGCTTCCGTTTTTGGCGGACAGGCAGTTAGGACAAAGATTCTGCCGGGCAAGAGAAATCTCCCATACATGGGAAAGTACCGCGAGTCCGGCGGAAAGTCTGAGAATAGCGTTCAGCAAAAGGATATAGGATAAAGAATAAAGGAAAAAGAAGAGCAGGAACAAGACTTTTTGAGGAGCCATGTTCCTGTTCTTCTTTTACTCTTCCCAAGGAAGATCCACGATCGTCGGTTCATGGTGAACGGCCGGGAGAAATTTTTCGAGAATATCGGATGTTTTGATCTTCAGGCTGCTGGTGTTGATGCACGGATGGCAGCCGAAATATTCGTCCTTTAAGACATCGGAGTCGATCAGAAGTTTTACATGACCTTCCGGATCGTTCATAAGCCCCATCACACTGACAGAACCGGGAGTCAGCTTTAAATATTCTTTCATGTGATCATCATCTGCGAAGGAGAGTCGGGCGGAGCCGATCTGCTTTGAGAGGACTTTTGTCTTGAATTTTTTGTGGCCCGGCATCAGAAGAAGATAAAATTTTGTCTTCTGCGCATTGCAGAGAAAGAGATTTTTGCAGATGTGGATCCCGAGGATCTCGTCAACACCGTTGCAGGCATCGATCGTGAATGCGGCTTCGTGGTCGACGCGGGTGTAGGGGATATTCAAGGAGTCGAGAAGATCGTAAGTGCGGATCTCTGTCTCAAGACGTCCGGAACAATCTTTCGGACGGCCTGTCTCGGCGACAGGGGATGGAGTGGAAGCTGGCTGAGCAGTGTCGTAATTGCATGTGTTTTCCATGAGTGTATGTCCTTTCTGTCTAAACTTATGTAAAATCATGTAGAATAATTCGGGGAAAAAAGATATACTTTATGTGATATTATAATCAGATGGATTGGGAGAATCAAGGGGAAGCCGGATAAAAGATAGAAAAAGAGAATGGAGAAAACAAGAGATGGAAAATAGAGAAAACCGGGATAAGAAGATGAAGAAAATGAGTGAAAAGAAAGAGTGGACAAACGGGAACGGAAGAACAAACCGGAAATCCGGAGAAATGCTGAATACCCGGGCACGGGGAGACCAGAATAGCGGGAAATCGGGGAAAAAGAACTCTCTCTGTCCGCATTTTAAATCCTGCGGCGGGTGTCAGTATCTGGACATGCCGTATGAGAAGCAGCTAGAGCACAAAAAGAAAGAGGTTGCAGACCTTCTCCGCCCGTTCTGCAAGGTCGAGACGATCATCGGCATGGATGATCCGTTCCATTACAGAAATAAGGTTCATGCGGTGATGGCGATAGACCGGAAAGGCAGGATCATTTCCGGAGTCTACAAAGAGGGAACCCACACGGTTCTGCCGGTAGAAACATGCCTGATCGAGAATAAAAAGGCGGATGAGATCATCGGAACGATCCGGGAACTGCTTCCGTCGTTCAAGATGAAGGTATTTGATGAGGACACCGGATATGGCTTCCTCCGCCATGTTCTGGTGCGAATAGCCCATGCGACAGGGGAGATCATGGTGGTCCTGATCACGGCATCGCCGGTGTTCCCTTCGAAGAATAACTTTGTGAAAGCGCTGAGAAAAGTCCATCCGGAGATCACGACCGTAGTCCAGAATGTAAACGACCGGAACACCAGCATGGTGCTCGGAGAGAAAGAGCACGTCCTCTACGGACCGGGATTTATCGTGGATGTTCTCTGCGGGAAAAAATTCCGGATCTCCTCAAAATCCTTCTATCAGATCAATCCGGTCCAGACGGAGAAACTCTATAACCTGGCGATCGAGGCAGCAGGTCTTACCGGAAAAGAACTGGTCGTTGACGCCTATTGCGGGATTGGAACGATCGGGATCGTTGCGGCATCCGCGGCAAAAGAAGTGATCGGCGTTGAGTTAAATAAGGACGCTGTCCGGGATGCAGTCACAAACGCGAAGGTAAACGGTGAGAAAAATATCCATTTTTACAACAACGATGCCGGAAAATTCATGGTCCAGATGGCATCCCAGAATGCCCACGCCGACGTTGTCTTCATGGATCCGCCAAGAAGCGGAAGCACCGAAGAATTCATGGACGCCGTCGCGATCTTAAACCCGGACCGCATCGTGTATGTTTCCTGCAATCCGGAGACGCTGGCGAGAGACTTAGCGTATTTTAAGAAGAAAGGATATCGGGCGGAGAAGGCTTGGGCGGTGGATCAGTTCCCGATGACCTGGCATGTGGAGACGGTAGTGCTTTTGTCCAAACTCAATGCCAAGCAGCATATCGAGGTGGAGTTGAATCTGGACGAACTGGATTTGACCGCTGCGGAGAGCAAGGCCACCTATGATGAGATCAAAGCCTATGTGTTGGAAAAGCACGGTCTGAAGGTGTCCAGCCTGTATATCTCCCAGGTCAAGCGGAAGTGCGGGCTAGATGTGGGACAGAATTATAATCTGTCAAAGAAAGAAGACACGAAAGTGCCACAGTGTCCGCCGGAAAAAGAAGCGGCAATTATGGATGCACTAAAGCATTTTCAAATGATTTGAGATGTAGACACAATTACCCTTTACTCCAAGAAAAAATATAGCGCAGCCCACCAATCAATAATAATTGGTGAGCTGCGCTTATTATTTTGGCATGTAATCAGCCTATTTTATTGAATGCTGTCAAGAATCTTTTGTACGGCATACGGCTTAGCGTACTTGATATAAGCGTCACTTACAAAAATGGTACCGGTAGCTTGCGGTTCAACCCACATTGCGGGGTATACAACAACCCTTTTTGTATTTCTTCGTCCAGTTGCAATGATTTCACCATCAGAAGTAATCTCGCAACCAGATTGCTTAAGAATATTTACCAAAGGCATTATCATCTCTATCTGTGTCTCTGGCTTGATTGGCAGCGCATTTATCCCATCAACACCCCATTCAAGAAGTTGAAGCGCAGCAAAACGATCAAGCATACCATGTACATATTGATTCCTGTAATGCTTTAGACATTTGGAGCACGCAGATCCGCAATTGCAAGAACTTAAAAGTTCCTTCATATCGGCGAGCAATTCAGCAATCGCATCAGCTACGCTGACAGCATACCCGGCGCCACTTGACAGGCTGTCATAAAGATAAATATCAACATAAGAGGCTTCAGGACCAGTTCTAAGACGATAACCAGTAACAAGTTCGGTAAATTCAACATCAAGCTTTTTGCTTGCCACAAGTCGCAGCGCTTCAGCTAGGGATTGCGCAGCTCGATTAAGCCATGGATTGTCGTTTCTTCTGACATCAATGATCCTATCGTCAATTGTGAATTCGAGAACTAACATATCAGTTATAAAGTCATAGCCAAGATTCACATTAAAATAGTTGCTGTGGCGGCATTTACCTCGAGTATACTTCGACTTGTACGGTCTGTTAATATCGTTTAGAACAGAAATGTCATCACCAGGCATAGCAGCTCCACAGTCCTTGCAGACCATAAAACCCTTGTCATCTGTTCCTTTGTTCAGCATGATAATGCGTTGGTTTGTTCGTGAAGCGATCCGTATGTTTTTACAGCCTGGGGCAAGTTTCATTTCTTCAGCCTCGGGTAGAGTTGAATAAAGAGGCTGCTGTACAGCAGTGTATTCTTCTGACAGCTGAACGTCTGGTATGGATTCAGCGTTTCTTGGCGCAAACCCCCAGGGGCGCATCATTTCACGGGTAATCTTCAGATCACTATTCCCACAAAACGGGCAACGTTTGGTTTTCTCTTCCCTCAAGCCGAACCAACCACACTCAGGACAAGAGATTATCTCCTTCACATAATTTGGGTCTTCTGTATAAGCACGTGCCGGAGTCAGCGATTGACCATGGCGACGCTCGCTTCCGGGATAGTAGAATCCACCAATCTGATAGGTTTGTTTATCAACAACAATTGCTCTACCAGGGGCATATTCGCCAATAGCTACATCCAGGCCACGATCAACCTCATAAAGAATCTTTCCGGATGTATCTGGTATGTAAGTACTTACGACATTCTTTGGGAAAGAATATGTTGGGATGATTCCTTCTTCATAGAGAGCATCTAGAAGAATCTTCGCCTCACCTTCCTTAGCTCCTTCTTCTACTCCAAAAAGTTCGGGGTGTGTCTGACATTTTTCTTTCAGTGTATCGAAAGATTTTTTCAGCTCATCCTCAAACACTGAATAGTGAAATGGTATTCCGACTGGTAGAAGGAGCTTGTCTTTATTTGCATTATAAGAAGCAAGATAACTCTTAAAGTTGTCAAGAAAGTCGTTTAGGAAAACGGCTGCTGTAACTGTATCAAGGCTCATGTGGTTTTCCGAAAGAAATTCTTGGAGAATAACCATAGCTAGATGACGTTGGAGGAGCTTTTCACTTCTTATATCAATCCAAGGCTTGCGAGGGTCTCCGCGGAACATAGGAATTGGATCATTGAAGTACAAGGTATCATGTGGACCATCTTCACAGAAAGTAACAATGGTAGACAAACTAGATCCACGTCGGCCAGCACGACCAGCTCGCTGCTGGTAATTTTCACGCATGGGCGGAATATTGCGCAAGCCGACCGCGACCAGGGAGCCAATATCAATACCTACTTCCATGGTGGTTGTGCTGCTAAGGATATCAACAGGTGTTTCACCATCTTGGATTAAATCTTGGAAGCGCAATTCATATTGTTCGGTTTTACTCCAAAGATCATCACGTTGGTCTTTATGTGAGAGCTGCGCAGTATGTTCCTCGGTGTCAATTACATGAATCGGCTCACCTTGAAGCGCATCAGCTACCGGCTTTCTCCAGAAACCAAGTGCCTCGTATTCACCAGATTTCATTTCATGGATATGAGAAGATCCGCAGCTTGGACATTTACCTTTCAGCGTAAAAGGAGTCAATTCAGAGCATTGTTCACATTTGTACCATACATGAGAAGTATCAAAACGTGGTTTTACTCTAGAGAGATCAATATATAATTTCCCATTATCAGGCTGCGCCGAATCAAGAAATTCTTCCTTTAACACTCGTTTCCACGCCATCTCAGTTTCGTTCCCGTCATGCCATTCCATGATCTCGCGGATAGTTTTTGAGAATCCCCAATCCTTATCAAGCCCGTAGCCACCGTAATTGGGGCGGACTTTCAACCGAATTGTGTCACTAATTGTATGGCCGATAGCTGTAGACATATCGCAAATTGATAGTATCCACGCATTAAAAAAGTCAATAAACTCCTCATCAGTAACCGTCACATTGTTCTCTTCGAGTGCATCTACAGCATCAAAAAGAGCCTGGTCTGTAGGTTCAATCCAGCTTGTGGCCGAGTCATACAAGGTGTTATAGCCACCAGCAAACAACCGCAAGAGATATTCCTGCATCTGAACAGGAGCGTTTGCAATCGTGAATCTTGGGGCATACTCTCGCCCTCGTTTTATACAGCGATTGTAGTTATTCAGTGCAGCGGTACAATCTTCGGCAAATTTTATCCGTTCAGGCCCATGAAAAATTTGTACATGATGCTGACCAGCGACAAGGCAAAAATAATCATACAGCGAATTTATTGACTGCTCAACCGTTTGTTCTTCCATCGTTTTGATGGCGATTGCAAATAATTGCCTTGCAGCAGATATGTCCGAAGCCTCTGACATATCTCGAGCTAGCTTTGCTGCTCGCTGACGACTGTCTGAAAACAGCAAGACTTTACGTCCCTCGTTAGGAAACCGATCCGGATCATTATCCTTTCCTGGCACAGCAGGTTGCAGTTGGAACTGCGCTTTGATCAGGTTGAAGAAAGATTGATTGCCTCGAGTGTTAAACGAAGTGAGTTGTGATGTAGAAAGCTGATGCCTGCAATGCGGACAAGTGGGGAATGTAATAATCTGCGGTCTGCCTTTTGCAGAGTAGTTGCAATAGTACAGCTTTCTAATCCAAGGTTTTCCAGCGGATGAGTCATCTGTGAAGTTAATAAATCCGCTTTTAACATCAAGATAGCAGGGGCGAATAGCATTTTTACCCTGCTTTGCAGGAAGCTCAAAATCGTCAGTTGGGATGAACAGATGTATTTCTTTCATCCTGCGATCCATTAACTGACCGGGATAATGCCACAGATATACATTTCCATGAAGCCCCGAGTCATCTTCAAGAACATAACCTTTGAAGAACAGCGCACCACAACGTCGATCATTATAAAGTTCGTATACAACACTACCACAATGTGGACAAATCAAATTACCATCCGATAAGTAGATTTCTCCTAAAGTGAGTCCGCCTTCCGAGTGAGAGCAACTACAATTGGTGTTGGTACAGGCATATACCCCCGAAATACCTTTGAAGAGCATGTGCATACGTGCAGGGAAAAGGACAGAACCTTTAGCGTTTTTTGCAAGCGGTGCAATTGCTAAAAGGACACTAACCGCCTTGAGCGCATCCTCTGGATTGAGCTCCGGGAAGATACCAGAAGAAAGTTCTCCAAGTGATACTGCATTTCCGCGACAATTCTTAATAAGCTCATGGAACGGACGGTAATAGACAAGATTTTCGTACATCCAGTTGTATACTGATTCCAAGGATGTAATACCAGAATCAAATCCGTCTAATTGTCTCCAGAATGACAAAAGCGCAGAAAGTTTCACTTCATCCCTGTCTTCAAACTGACCAGGATCTGAGTTTAAGAGGAGCTTGGCGGGAATATCATATTTCAACTGCCCGTCGATCACTTCTCTCTCACCCGTCAAGTAACAGAACCGTGTTGCTGTGTCGGAAGCGGTAAGTTCATTTGCAAACTTCATTACGGAATCAACGTCTTGTTGGTCTTTGTTGGGCATACTTGCAGTAGTGAGTATAAATTGCACACGATCACGGCTGATACCGAGTTTATGGAACAGTCTGCGAATCAATAATGCCACTTCACCGCCGGATGAACCACGGTACATATGAGCTTCATCTATAACAAACAATAATTTATTCTCACTGTCTGAAGCCAGCCATTCGTGTGTATCATTCCAGATTTTTTGTTCTCTGGGACGCAATAGCATGTATTCCAACATAGAATAGTTTGTAATGAGAATATCCGGGCAGAATTGCTGCATTTCAAATCGTGTGATCAGCTCTGCATCATCATCGTTTGGAATATGTTTACTCTCATGCAGCCCTTGAAGGAACTGATTCATATCCGCCTTTGCAGGTATCTTTCCCTCTTTGAGAAGGTGATTGAAAAATTCTTTTTCAGAATCGCTTTGTGGGAAAGACATTCTTGCTAAAGTTTTTTCCAGTTTTCTGTCCTGTTCAGTGGAGGGTTGAACTCCAGGATATGGGGTTCGGCCAGTATACATTCCAAACTGAGGACGACGCGCCCCAGTACCACAGGTATTCCGGAAGATTTTGATAAACTTGTTGTCAGGATCTCCGATCATTCTTCTAAGGCGGCTAACTTGGTCTGAAACCAAGGCGTTCATTGGGTACATAATAATTGTGCGAACTCCTCGTTTCGCCCACGATTCCTTGGAATTCCTTGCTTCGGCTGCCATCTTTGCAAGGAGAGGCCACATAAAGCACTCAGTTTTACCGGAACCAGTACCAGTCGAAACAAACAAGTTTTCTCCTTTAGTTGCCGCTTCAAGCGCCGATATCTGGTGAGCAAACGGAGAAGGAAATACTCCTATACCAGCCTTTGCCAACTGCAAGAAATACTCTTTCATCCAATTCTCAAGGGATGCTGTTTCAATACCGTTTTGTACTGTAACATATGCCGGAGAGGATTCAATAAAAGGTCTTTGGTAAAGCAATCCTTCATCATCAATATGATTGTTTAGGGCCGAAAGCAGAATCGGGGACTTTCCGAAATACTGCGACTTAATATAATTTTCTAGTTCTGTTCTCAACTGTTTATGGACAGAATTAGCTCCATTTGGCATCAGGCTATCCCTCCTTTGAATTCATATCCCTCATCAGATAGAATATTTTTAATGGCTGCAAAAACTTCTACGGAGAGCTTCCGTCTGAAATTACATGGAAGTGCTGTACATATCTCAGGCCAACTATAGCACTTTAAGAATTCCAGTTCGCGTGGCGGAAGCAAATAATTCATACGGATGTGAACCAATACTCCGTCCTCAAAGTACTCTATCGGCGGTAATGTTCCATAGTTCGACAGACAGGCACATGCAAGTGCTCTGTAGCTATAATTTTCTACCTGCCACTGAGGAAGAGGACTGACTTCTAGTACAGCGTCAACATAGCGATAAAGATAATATAGCTGAGAACCTTTCATTCCGGTTCGAAGAATTGAAATTGTACCAGTTTTGTCTGGCTCATTTACCCAATACCCACGGGAAAAAGGAGATTTCAGACGAAGATACTCTGTGCCAAATTCAAACGATGGCTTCGATTTCCAGGAAGCAGCAGAGAGTGTAGCTTGCCACAATGTTTGTAAATTTTCTTGCTCGAGGCCAAACATTGTTTTTATATTATTGAGGTTTGTTCCGCCATCCTGCTTTGAATAGAATCCAATGCCAGACACACAGGAGATATTATCCAAAGCAATACCTCTTTGAAATAGAACTCCACCAAAGTGTTCTTCATGTTTTTTTGATGCTACTATTCGATTCGGGCGGTGATAAACTACTCCTGCACTTAAGAATTGATTTGTGATCTCCTCTTCAAGTTCTTCAGAATTTTGCGGTAAGGTTCCCAAAAGTTCCGGATACAACGACTTATAACTGCCAAGTATGCTGCGGATTCTTCTTCTCAGGTGCACAATAGAGATGGATTCCTCTGTATCGTCCCAGAGGGAAGCATACGCCATCATGCCGCAAATGCTATAAACAAGACGCGTTTTCCACTCATCCGCTGTTTCCTGGTTTCCTCTAAGAATATGATATTGTCGTGATACTTTTGAGAGAAGTCCGTTATACTTATCCATCAGTTTTCTCCTAACACATGCTGGAGATCACGCTTGAGGTTAGCAGAAATTTCGATGCTCTTCTGCGGATCTGCAATTGCCGCTGCAAGTTCATTTATCGCCATTGAAGCATAGGAAATCGGAAAAATAAAAAACAAAAAATCGTCATCTGTTGTAGTAGAGGGATAAATGTTGTGTATGGTAGCCATAAGACTGTTGATTTTGCTTCTAACTAACGAGCTCAGCCCCAATTTTGAAAGGATGGTTAATTCTTTGCGTGCGCCTTTCCCCGCCAAGTAGGGTTTGAAATCGTCAGAGAAGTAACCGCCATAGTATTTGCCAGTAGCTTTTTTATCCACCAAAAACTCCGTAAACAGTGGCAACGTGAAGCTATACAGGCTTTTGGGTTCAACCTGAACGTCTTCTGCATATGGATGGGTAGCTATATAAAAAATATCTTTTTGGAAAAGTATTTCTGGAAGCCGATTCATCCAACTACCTGCAAGAAGGTTGTTAATTATTACGATGTCTTCACCATCAGCCCCAATTTTCTCAATCGCTTGGCGAACACAACCGCCTTCACAATAGAGTTCGCCATGTTTATGAGCAGTTACAGCTGCGCAAAATGCTTGGGCAATATCAATTGCATTGGGACCAACAAGTAAAAGTGGCTGTTTTTCAATATAAGCAGCACAAAGAAACGCAGCGAGGCCACTTCTGTATTGTTCAGCAACACCTGCCTCTGCAAGTTCAAATACTGCTGTGTTGATAACATCCGCCCAAGAGTGATGTGCTTCAAGTTCATCAAGATGTTCAAATTCAGGGAATGTGCGATATACAGCCATATCAAGTTCAGACGCAGCATCGACTGAGGTGGGAGTTGTTGTTCCAACAATCTGCACTGGTTGTCCCCCAACAAATGCCATACTTGCAATAAAATCCGCCGCATTTTCACGAGCTTTTTGGATTCGTTCAGCAATTGCTTTTTCGACACCATCCGCCAGTTTTTCTTTTTCAGCTATGATACCAGAAAGACGCTCATCTTCTACTTTGGTTTTGCTGAATGCTTCTTGTGCTTTGTCTAGATCCTCAGCAGCAGATATTAACTCCTCATGAAGTAGATCGAGTTTTTGTTGGGCTTCAGTCAAGAGTCTTTCATTCTCTTTTTCCCAGTCCTGGCGAATAAGTTCTTTCGCTTTTTCTTGAAGTTCGGTGTTGGCAGAAAGAGCCGAGCGGATTATTTCGTCTTCTAAGCTATCTCCATCGACATATTGCCAGACTATGCTTAGAAATTCATCCAGCAGTTCTTTTGCAGCGGGATCGGAGCAGCGGCATGCGGCCCCAATTTTACACGTGATGTCATCAACTGGAATTGCATCAATAAAGTCCTTAAAGGTCTTATACTGAGCTCGAGTTACATCTCTCATTTTATATGTAGCCCAGGAAATTGAAGACATTACGATATCTTTTACAATATCAAGTGGACTTTTCAAATGATATAGTTTGCTTGGAAGCCCAGCAAATGCGTTTCCATAGAATGATAATCCATTGTCCAGATGTATAACGTCAGCATTAGTGAACTCATATACCGGCACTACAATGCAATCTTTAGAAATATTTGTTTTTTCGTTAACAGTATTGAGTTCTTTGGCAGTACAAAGGATACCCGTATGCTGTCCTTTGGATGTACAAATAGAGAACATGACTCTTCGGCTGTGGGGCTGGTAATTGATTCCCTCTTTCAGAAGACTAACCAGCTCATCAAGGCTTGTTGCCTGTGTAAAGGTCACAAGTTCAATGGCATCTAACTCTGTATTGTATCGGGACAGTATATAATCCTTGGAAGGATCATTTTCGTTCGGAACCGCAGACCAAGTCCAGACACCATAGAACCCATCTTTAGAAGGGCCATCCTTATAGAAGATTTTATCTCTATTTGTAAAGTACGGCGGGATATCTTCGTTTCTGTGGAAAATGTAATAGTGCCCGTTATTGTTCAAATCGGCATATCGTATAAGCCATTTCTGACCATTATAGTCCGAAACCACACTGCACAGAGAAACAATTTCATCTGCATTGTCGGAAGGCAAAATGGAGGCATCTGTATCATCAAACTGTGCAAGATAATCTGCATCATCGCTCGCAAAGGCACTAGGAGCAGTCTGCAATTCGGAAATCTTTGCCTGTGCCTCAGCCAGCAAAGACGCTAATTGATTTTTATCCTGTTCAATTTTCTGAATTTTCTCTTCACACTCAGTTTTTATGGCAGTAATGCTATGTTGGGCTTCCTCAACTTGATTTGACAGGCGTTGATTTTCTTCTTTCATGGCCTGGATTTGAGTGGATGTTTCGGTATTTCTTGCACGCTCAGATTTAATATCTTCCATTCTCTCGAAAAGATTAGAGCATGTGTCCGTATCCAAAGGGTTTCCTGTCAGCTTAAAATATAACTCGACATTATTGACAAAGAAAGAGTCAAGCATAGTTGTCGCTAAGGCGGCACCATGAGAGAAGCCTTCTCCCTCAAGTTTAGCTATATTTTCTTCAATTTCCTTCAGCCAGTGTTCTACCCGCATATTAACCCACATTGCGATGAAGGGGTTATCAATATGGGTTATAGCAATTAACAGCGCATGTTGCTCTGTCAACGATTTGGCTCTGAACCCTTTTTGGATTTTTGAAAATTCTTGTTCGTTTCTCTTGAAGAGTTCTTTGAACTCTTTACCTGTAATGATCTCGCAGAGGGTTGATTTTTCTTCTTTGGTAAGAAGTCCGATGTAGTTCATAATTTATCTCCCTGTTTATTTGTACTTATACTGCGATAGGCATCCTGCAATCTCCTGTAGGATTGCTCATTGATAGTACCTTCTCTGATACATTCCCGTATCCATTGACATATCTGCGGATAACGACTCATACCTGCTAAAATATTTCGCAAAGAATGAGGAGCGGGAATAAATATCCCCGATGCGTTACGAATTCGCTTCAGGATTTCGACTTCATTGTCTGTGATGCTAACCTGTCGCTTTTTGAAGTTGATTTCCCAGACAACATCAAGGCCGATGACAAGTTGAACGCTTACACCGTAGGATAGCCCATTCAATTCAAGCTGTCTGTCTGCAACTATTTTTCGCTTATCTACAACACGATTGTTAGAGATTATGAGTTCGCCATCAAATGTTGATTTGAAGAGCAGTGTTTTATGGTGTGGCAGCGTATTACTTTCACCAGATTCAATCTCAGAACCAGAAAGATCGGTTACTAAGATTGCAGGAGATGATCCAACTCCATTGAGAGGTTCTTTCCAAAAGTAAGTATATTGTAAGGCTTGAGTACGTCCTGCTGATATCAACTGTTGCCTACTTGAGCAGTGGACTTCATATAGTTTGGGATAAGAGACATTATGATTTAGCTGGCAGACCGCTGCGGAAGGAAATGTTTTGACGGTAGCTACATTACCTTCGACAAGCATATACATATTATCTTGACTATGCTTTACTATATAATTTCCTTCTACAAACAATGGCCACACCGGCTGCAAAGAAACCGGGTGTTCTGTCAGGCGGCAGTGAAAATCAAGAAAGAATCGGGCAGCTTCTTCACTAAATGCGGATGCAGAAACTATGTAAAGCGTCCAGGATTCCCAACCAAACTGTTTCTGGACAATTTCTTGAATCCGTATGCTACTATAAGATCTCCTATAGAAATAGCCGCGTTTTAGCAAATAGTATTCTTTCTCAATCTCAACATCAGCATCGTATGTGAGCTTCTTGCCAGAAGACTTTTCAAACAAGGTTCCTTCTGGATCAATTCCGGTAATTTCAGCTGGCCAGAATTCGCGCAGTTTATCAATTCCATTTTTAAAATTGAGAGTGTATTTTTCAAATGGCCTTTCACCAATGGGGAGATATGTAATACCTTCGTAATTCAGCCGTTCTTTTGTAAACACATTAGGTGTAGTCGATACTCCTTTCGGCTTGATTTCTATACAAAAATCTTTGGTGAGAGAACTAATTGGGGCGCGAATCAAGCCAATTTCAAATCTGAACGAAGCTGCGGACACACCTGTGATGCGGATTGGTAAATCATGTTCCTGAGAACCATAAGAAATTGAGTAACCAGCTCCCAATATACGTTCAGGGCAGTTTTTGCTTTTTTCATAGGCGCTGTGTCTGAAGTGGCGAGTTTGGACCGCTCCATCAGTAAGAGAGACGTATTGTCCACATAGTTCGCACATAAACAAACCGCTGTGAGCAGATACTGTTCCGCCTGGATGCAATTTGGCTGCTTGTTCTGCCGTAATCCGCTTCCAACCGTTATCCGACCACATGCAGACATGCGTTAATGAAGCCACATGCACTCCCCCCTTACACAATTTCTTTCTTGATTTGTATTTTTCGCTACTGCTTATGGGTAAATCTGAAAAAGCTAATTCATAGAAAAAATTTCTGATTATATATTTTTGACGGCGATTAAACTAACCCGTTTTGACGGTTAGAGTATCATTGCTGCCAAAAATAATAGGGTATCCAAAGGGGAAAATCCCCTTGGCTCTGGGTTTCCAATAGGGGCGAGCAGCATCCCTGTTGGCACACGATTTTCCGCAGGAAAGTCTAGTGTGTTATACCTTTGCTTCCGGCTGACGCTGGAAAGGGGCTGGCTTCGCCATCTGTTGTACGGGCAGATAGCGGTTGACAGGCACTTTTCGGCGACAGTAGGACAGGCGGATTTTGTGCGGCCACGGACGAAATCAAGATTTGCACAGCGGGCAGAATCCGCCTGCCCGGAAAAGGAAGCAGAGGTATATCAAAGCCCTTGTCCCGCCGCAGCGAAACGCACTAATACCACCATGGCAGTTCCAGCCAGAGATTATCCAGCGCCAACGCCTCCGTTGACCTTGCACGGCTCTCGCTGAGATGAAAGTGCAGAGCAGTTCCCACCAGAGGATGCTCCATGTCATCCTCAAAGCCAAAACGGTACAGCAGATAAACCCGCTCCCGTTCTGATATGCGCCGCAACCCTTCATAGAGTTCTTTCCGGTTTTCCGCTTCCTCCATAATCTTATCCGGCTCCGACGCATAGGGGTCAGCAATCAGGTCGGAACGCTGCACGGAATGTTCACCGGGAAGCAAATCATCCAGATTGATTCTCTCCATGGGGATACCGTCTTTGTCAGACTGCATCCGCTGTTCAAAGACCGCAAAAGCAGCCGAAATCAAATCCATCATGGCGTTGCGGATGGCAGGCCCCGCATAGGTCAGGAACTTTATTTTTTTGCCGGGATCATACAGGGAGATTGCCCGAAGTAAGCCGATACTCCCCTCTTGGATCAGGTCATCGTGGTCGATACCCAGCTCACTGTTCCCAAGGCCCACGCTGATATACAGTTCATTTGCAGTTTTTCGGATATATCCCAGATTGTTCTGTATCAGTTGCTCCTGCGCCTGTGTATCCCCTCGCTGTGCCAGCGTGCAAAGCCGCTCATTGGTCATCGTTTTCATCGCGTTGTTTTGGCTGCATACTCTCCATCATGTGAAGCAGTGCCTGCTTTAATTCTGCCAGTGATTCATCCTCTGCCAGCCCCATCTGGGATATGGGCTGCACGACCATGGCGGCAAGCTGCTCCGGGGAAACCGATGGATGATGAAGGTCTTGTCCCTTGGTCAGTTCTGAGAACATCTGCTCGGTAAGCTTTTTTGTCATGTTCTGGGAAATCCCTTCCCCGGAAGTCATTTCCTTTTTGATCTCCCGAAGAACTGCCATAAATTGATTTTGAATATTGGTCAGATCGGCTTGAAAAACCGGTATCTTGTTCAGAGAGACCGCCTGAGCCGCCTGTTGAGTTGCTTTCCGGATGTCCGGCTGTTCTTTGCCAGTCATCAACAGCATGGAACTTAACGATTGCAGGATTTGGTTCTGCGCCGCAAAGCCGGAGGCCATCGTTTCGTCAAAATACAGGGCGATCATACTGGTCAGCTGGGCAAAGCGACGGTTTTCCAGCAGGCGGCTCACCACTTCTGGGTTCACCCGTCCCGTATAGAGATTGCGTGCTGCTTCGGCAGAAAGGCCCAGCTCAGAGATGTCATAATTCTTCTTGTCCGGCACATTGGTCAGACAGAGCAGAAAGTCCGAGGATACATTAAAAATCCGGGCAATACGGATGATCTGCTCGGTGGTCAGTTTATTCTTTGTTCCATTCAGAAAACGGCTGATGGAGCTTTCCGCAACGCCGATTTTAGACGCAAGCTCTGCCTGCGTGATTTTATATTCCTTCATCAAATCCTGTAATCTCTGCTGCGGGGTATTGCTGGGGAGATATTCCTGTCCCATAGGCAGATCACCTCGTTTCTTTTCTGTATTTCCCGCTTTTAATGCGGGCATCGGTTGGTTTTTCTGCATCCTCCGGGATGATCCAGCGGCTTCCTGCTCTTTGTGCGCCGGGAATCCGGTCCTGGTTGCAGAGGATGCCGACCCGTCGGGGAGAAATCCCCCATTTCTCTGCGATTTCAAACGTAGAAAGATATTTCATAACCAGCCCTCGTTGTTTGCAATTCTATTTTCTATTATATTCCATAACAGGAACAATCTCAATCCATATTTTGAGAATTCAGCCGCCTTCTATCTTGCAATTCTGCAAGTTTTGGAGGCGGTATTTTATTTTCTTGCAAGACTGACGGATTTTTTGAGCCATGCCCTTTTTCTCCGTACATTGAGGTGACAGGAGAAACCTGTACAAAGATGAAGGAGGAACATGAGATGGATATTTTTACGACTGTAAAGGCAGCAGTTACCGTAAGACAAGCTGCTGAACACTATGGGCTTCAAGGCAGTCGAAATAGCATGGTCTGTTGTCCATTTCACGATGACCGGCATCCCAGAATGAAGCTGAACGAACGGTATTTTTACTGCTTCGGCTGTGGAGCTACCGGCGACGTGATCGACCTTGTGGCGAGGTTATTTGATCTGAGCAGCTACGAGGCGGCTAAAAAGCTGGCTCATGACTTCGGGATTGACCCGGACAAGCCACCAGCAGCAATCGCCCTGCCCAAACCGGAACGTCCCCTGCTGAGAGCATACCGTCAGGAGGAAGTGCGTTGCCTGCGGGTATTGTGCGATTATCTGCATCTTCTGGAAAGCTGGAAGGTGCAATACACTCCCAAGACACCGGAAGATGTTCTGGATGACCGGTTTGTGGAAGCCTGCCAGATGCTGGACTATGTGGAGTATCTGGCAGATTTGCTCATTGTCGCTGAGCTGGAGCAGCGGGTGAAAATCGTAGAAATGCTGAACAAGGATGGCCTGATAGCCCGGTTAGAGGAACGGCTGGAAAGACTGAGAAAGGAGGAGTCGAGCTATGAAGAAAAACAAGCAGCCTGATGGGATGCCCGTTTGGTTTGATGGAAAAAGCATTAACGAAGCCCTGTTTTGTGAGGAGTTCTTGCAGACACACAAGATCATCTTTACAAACGGGGCTTTTTTTACGCCCGAAGGCCGTGTAACCGATGAACTGCCCCTGCGGGGAGAAATTTTTGAGAAGCTGAAATGCTGTGCGGTCAGCAATATCCCCCGCAAAATCAGCAACATTATGGAGCTGATGAAATTGGCGGCGCTGGTGGAGGATTTTCCCCCGGAACCGGACCGGATTCATCTTTCTAACGGCACACTTTTTCTGGACGGGAGGTTTGTGGAGGGAAAACCTGAAATTGTCCGAAACCGCCTTCCTGTAGCATACAACCTCAACGCTCCACAGCCTGTCCTTTGGCTGCAATTTCTGGATGGCCTTCTCTATTCGGAGGACATTCCTACCTTGCAGGAATACATCGGCTATTGTCTGATTCCCAGCAACAAGGGTCAGCGGATGATGGTTATTAAGGGCAACGGTGGCGAGGGCAAGAGCCAGATCGGCGCTGTGCTGGGAGCTTTGTTCGGTTCCAGCATGAAGGACGGCAGCATCGGGAAAATATCCGAGAACCGTTTTGCCCGTGCCGATTTGGAACATATCCTCCTGTGCGTAGATGACGATATGCGGATGGAGGCCCTGCGCCAAACCAACTATGTGAAATCCATCGTGACCGCCCAGGGCAAGATGGATTTGGAGCGCAAGGGCAAGCAGAGCTATCAGGGATGGATGTGCGCCCGGCTGCTGGCCTTCTCCAACGGAGATTTACAGGCGCTGTTTGACCGGAGCGACGGCTTTTACCGCCGCCAGCTGGTGCTGACCACGAAAGAAAAACCGGCTGGCCGTGTGGATGATCCTGACCTTGCCGAGAAGATGAAAGCCGAGGTGGAGGGTATCCTGCTGTGGGCTTTTGAGGGATTGCAGCGGCTGGCCGCCAACAACTTCAAGTTTACCGAAAGTGACCGTACCAGAGAAAACCGGGAGGCAGTCAAACGGGACAATAACAATGTCTATGATTTTCTGGATTCTGACGGATATGTTCGCCTGAAATCCGATATGTCCGCCAGCTCTAAAGAACTGTATGAGGCGTATCAGATTTACTGTACCGAGAACAACCTGCCCGCCCTGAAACCCCGCAGCTTCAGCGAAGCCCTAATTGCCTGCCAGAGCCGCTACAATCTGGAATACTGCAATAATGTGACCAATGCCGCCGGACGGCGGGTGCGTGGATTTCTGGGGATTGAAGTATTGGTGAGAAATCATATATCAGTGTTTTCTGGTGATTCGATGCGTACGTACGTACCGGAAGATGTGCCGGAGGAATGGCTGCGCTGAACCGTGTACGTACGTACGCTTTGATTGATCCTTGTTCTCCCTTTTATAGCAATTCGGCGGCTATGGCAGTCAGAATCACCGGTCAAATCCCCATGCTAAATCAAGGCAAGTGGGAATCGAAAAGTATTTGACGGTTGGAAGAAATCATTTTGCGAAACCGTGCTTCTCGCCCCAGTGAACCGGGTGCATGGAATCATGGGAAAATGCACGGTTTCGAGCCAAGTCACACGGAACGGAAAAGTCGGAAGGTGCGACCTATGGACAGGACATTACACCGGCAATTCTGAACGGATTTGGTAACAAGAGAATTTTTCACGACACAGCGAAGCGGTTATGCCAGAGGGCGTACCGGCTTCGCTTTTTTATCAAGTAAATTTAGGAGGATTATTGATGATGACGGTACGCAACGAGATTAAGGCGCAGATTGTCCGGGCGGGATACACCATGCAAAAGGTAGTGGACTTGCTCCATGAGGAATACGGCTGGTCGGACAGTGTTTCCAACCTGTCGGCCAAGCTCCAGCGGGAATCTATTCGCTACAAGGAGGTCGTGGAGCTGGCCGACGTGTTGGGCTATGACCTGATCTGGCAGAAACGGAGGGACAGAGTATGAGCAAACCGCAGTATGCCATTCTCCGCTTTGCCAAGTACAAAGGGCCGGAGATCGGGAACATTGAAGCCCACAACGAGCGAACCAAAGAGAAATATGTCAGCAACCCCGATGTGGACATTAGCAGGAGCAAGTATAATTTCCATCTGATTGAGCCGGAACGAAAATATCGTGCGGAGGCGGAGCGGCAGATCAAAGAAGCCGGTTGCCGTACCCGTTCAGATAGTGTTCGGGTAGTGGAAGTTCTGGTAACTGCCACACCGGAGTTCTTTCGGAGAAAGAAGAAATCTGAGATCAGAGCCTATTTTCAAGAGGCGCTGACCTTTCTCCAGCAAAACCAAGACCCCAAAACAATCATATCTGCTGTGGTGCATATGGACGAGAAAACGCCCCATATGCACCTTTCTTTTGTCCCGCTGACTGCGGATGGCAGGCTCAGTGCCAAGGAGATCGTGGGAAACAAGAAAAAGCTGACCCAGTGGCAGGACAAGTTCTGGGAACACATGGTACTCAAATACCCGGATCTGGAACGTGGGGAAAGCGCCAGCCAGACCAGACGTGACCACATTCCGCCCAGAGTGTTCAAAGAGATGACCCGCCTGACCAAGCAAAAGGCCAAACTGGAGGAACTGCTGGCCGGTATTGGAGCCTTTAACGCAAAAAGCAGAGCTGCCGAAATTGCGGCTCTGCTGGATCAGTATATCCCTGCGGTGGAGCAGATGCACAGCACTATGAAGAAGTATCAGGTGGCATTTACGGAAACCACCGTGGAGAACAAAAAGTTGAAACAGGAGAACGCTCAGCTGGAGCAATCCCTAGAGAAAGCGACCCAAGAAAGCACTTTGAAGCAGCTGGCCGATGCCAAACTGCAACGGGATTATGAGGATGCTGTGGCTGTACTGGATCGTATCCCGAAAGAAGTGCTGGCGGAGTACATGCACAAACCGGACAGACGGAGGATAAATGCCTATGATAGATGAGTGGAACGGCCTTGCCGTTTTGCTGGCAGATATGATTGAAAAATATGCTGGAGAGCTGGACTTAGATTCTTTGCCTGATCCGGTGTTTCCCGAGGATAAAATCACAAACCACATCACAGATAAAAATATTGGCAAAGAAAACATTGAAACGCCAAAAGCAGCATGATACAATAATCGTGAGATAAGTGTCCAAACAAATTTTCCAAGGGAAGAAATGCTTCCCTTGGAAAATACATAAGGAATTGTTGAACAGTATAAGCGAGGAAGGACCATGGCGAAAGAAAAGATAAAAGTTTATACCTATACGCGAGTGTCTACCGCTATGCAGATTGACGGCTACTCGCTGGATGCCCAGAAATCCCGCATGAAAGCCTTTGCAGAATTCAATGATTATGAAATTGCTCACGAATATGAGGATGCGGGAAAATCCGGTAAATCGATTGAAGGCCGTACGCAGTTTAACCAGATGATGGAGGACATTAAAACCGGCAAGGACGGCGTTTCCTTTGTTCTAGTATTCAAGCTGTCCCGTTTTGGTAGAAATGCGGCGGATGTCCTTTCCACCTTACAGGTCATGCAGGATTTTGGTGTCAACCTGATCTGCGTGGAGGATGGTATTGATTCCTCCAAAGATGCAGGAAAGCTGATGATCTCCGTCCTATCGGCAGTGGCAGAAATTGAGCGTGAAAACATCCGTGTCCAAACCATGGAAGGTCGTATCCAAAAGGCCAGAGAGGGCAAGTGGAATGGCGGCTTTGCCCCCTACGGCTATAAACTGGTGGATGGCAAGCTGCAAATCAACGAGGAGGAAGCTCCGGCGATTCGCACCATCTATGAGCAGTATGTTACAACCGATTCCGGCGCAAATGGGATCGCAAAATATCTTGAAAATCATGGGATTAGCAAAGTCCAACGCCAGAACGGGAAAAATCCTCTTTTTGATGCCCGTCTGATCCGCATGATTCTGAAAAATCCGGTTTACTGCGGCAAGATTGCCTATGGCAGGCGAAAAACCGAAAAGGTGCATGGAACCAGAAACGAGTACCGTTTGGTAGAACAAGAAAACTTTTTGTTGGTGGATGGTCTGCATGAGGCCATTATCCCGGAGGATGTATGGCAGGCAGCACAGGTCAAGTTGGCTGCTCAAGCCAAACGGTATGAACACGTCAACAAAGGGAAAAACGAATGCACTCACCTGTTGTCCGGCATTGTAAAGTGTCCCGTATGCGGTGTTGGAATGTATGGTAATAAGTGCGTGAAACGGAAAGCGGACGGCAGCAAATACAAGGATTTCTACTACTATGGCTGCAAACATCGCTCTATGACCCGTGGGCATAAATGCGATTACAAGAAGCAAATTCGGAAAGAGCTGCTGGACGATGCTGTAGCGGAGGTAATCTGTAAGCTGGTCAGCAATCCCAAATTTGCGGCGATGATGCAGGAAAAGATCAACATGAAAGTCGATACCACGGCGATTGAGCAGGAAATCAGCAACTATGAAAAGCAGCTTCGTCAGGCTTATTCCACCAAATCCAAGCTGATTGAAGAAATCGACTCTCTTGACCCAGACGACCGGCATTACAGCAGGCGGAAATCAGACCTTGATGATCGGCTCTATGGGATGTATGATAAAATTGAAGAATTAGAATCCCTGCTGATTGCAGCCAGAGTCAAGAAACAGGCCATTGAGGCAGAAAAGCTGACCGGCGATAATATCTACAAGGTCCTGATCTACTTCGATCAACTCTATGGAAAGATGAACGACAGAGAGAAACGGCAGTTGATTGAGGAACTGATCTCTGAAATTCAGATTTACCCGGAGCGTCAGCCCAATGGCCAGTGGCTGAAATCCATCAAGTTCCGGTTGCCTATCATCGAGGAAGATATGAATATTAGTTTGGACAATGAACAGCATGTTGAGACTGTGGTAGGAATACACAGAAAGGATATGTAGAAATCCTTGAATTTACGCACTTTGTAGAGTTTTTCAGCTTCAACAGGATTGCTGAAAATCACAAGGAAAAAGAGCTTGTGAGGAAGGTAACGGTTGTTGTGGCATTAGACCTCGGTTGTGGGAACACAAATAATTCTGAATATGAAAGTAAATAGAGAACTATCAGATATGTTGATAGAACGTAGGGATACTTGAAAGGGTGTCCCTATTTTTTATATTAGGGCATTCCATTAGGAGTGCCTTTTTCAATTCACTTTAGAAGGAGGTCATACAATGACAAACACAGCGTTAGGAGCAGGAGCTGAAAAAGCCCAAGAAATTATTTTTATCAGCGAAGCACATGAGAAATTCTACTACGAGAAATTAAAAGAAGTAAGGTATCAGGATGTGTACCACAAGGCACTTTGCTACTGTCTTGGCATTAACGATGATACCAGAAGAAATGCGAACCGCATTTATGATTTTAAAACAGGCTGTGTAAAAACAGAATGTTTGCATGAAGGCTGGCAGACCAGCGGAAGCGTGAAAGTAGTCAGAATGGCATTTAATTTATATTGCAATGCCACACCAAGCGTGGATGATTACACGGACGCAGAGGAGCAGATTAACGAGTGTAGGCAGTACACAGTGGAAGAATTGTTTTGCTGTGCCTATGCACCATATTTTTGGCAGGCAATACAAATCCGGTATCCGGAGTATGCAACCTATAACCGGAAACTGTATGCCCTGTTTGGAGGAGCAGATTGATGTTAAAAGTTCGATTGATGGGAACAAAGAATGATATTAAATGGTTTGGGAAGATTTTGCAAAGAAATTCCAAAATCGAAGTGACAGAGTTTTCAGATTTATACCCGAATAAAGGGACAAAGAAGTTTTACAGAGCGTATGTAGAAGTGAAAAAGACTAATGTAGCAGAAAGTTAGCAGAGAGTAAAGGAGAATGTATCATGTGTAAAATAATAGCAATCGCAAATCAGAAAGGTGGAGTCGGAAAGACCACCACAACAAGTAATTTGGGAATAGGATTAGCAAAGCAGGGAAAGAGAGTTCTGCTTGTAGATGCCGATGCACAGGGCAGTTTGACTGCAAGTTTGGGATTTACAGAGCCGGACAAGCTGGAGGAAACTCTTGCGACTGTGATGGCGAATATCATCAATGATGTGGAAATGGAAGATGATTACGGGATTTTAAGGCATGAGGAAGGAATTGACCTTATGCCCGGCAATATCGAATTATCCGGTCTGGAGGTATCCTTGGTAAATGTCATGAGCAGGGAGCTTGTGATGCGTTCCTACATAGAGCAGGTGAAAGAGCGATATGATTATATCCTGATTGATTGTATGCCTTCACTTGGCATGATAACCATAAATGCATTTGCCTGTGCAGACAGTATCTTAATTCCGGTACAGGCGGCATATCTGCCAGTGAAGGGGTTGGAACAGCTTATCAAGACCATTGGTAAGGTGAAACGACAGATTAACCCGAAGCTGTCTATTGAGGGCATATTGTTGACCATGGTTGACAGCAGGACAAATTATGCAAAGGACATTAGTGCATTACTGATTGAGAATTATGGTAGCAAAGTAAGAATATTTGAGAATAGCATTCCGATTTCCGTAAGAGCTGCCGAGATTTCGGCAGAGGGTGTCAGCATCTATCAGCACGACCCGAAGGGAAAAGTGGCAAGTGCCTATCAGTCATTGACGGAGGAGGTGCTTGGCAATGAGTAAGGCAGGAAGTGCGGCAAAGGTAAAGTTAAACAGTTTTGATGATTTATTCGGTGCTTCTGATATGACAGCGGGCACCGATCAGGTACAGGAGATACCTCTTTCAGAGCTTTATGAGTTCAAAGGACACCCTTTTAAGGTGCTGGATGATGAAAAGATGCAGGAAACAGTGGAGAGCATCAGAAACTATGGTGTACTTATGCCCGGTATTGCAAGACCAAGGGCAGAGGGCGGTTATGAGATAATCGCTGGACACCGCAGAAAACATGGCTGTGAGCTTGCAGGTCTTTCCACCATGCCTATGTTTATCAGAGATTACAATGATGATGAAGCTACAGTGATTATGGTGGATACCAATATCCAGAGGGAAGATATTCTCCCAAGTGAAAAGGCAAGAGCCTATTCCATGAAGTATGAAGCCATGAAGCATCAGGGAAAAAAGGGAAAAGGAAGCAGTCTTGATGAAGTGGGAGAAGCAGCCGGAGAGAGTGGCAAGACGGTTCAGCGTTATATATGGCTTGCCCGTCTGTCAGATGAATTGCTGGATATGGTTGATAAGAAAAAAATCGGTCTGGTACAGGGTGTTGACATATCCTTTCTGACAGAGCAGGGACAGGAATGGGTGCAGGGCATTCTTGAAGAAACGGGAGCATCTATATCGACTACCCAATCATCAAAGTTAAAGGAATATGGGAAAAACGGCGAGCTGACTCTGCCAATGGTAAGACTTATATTGGCAGAGGAAAAGCCAAAGGAAAGAAAAGTTACAATTAAGGCTGATAAAATCAGCAGATATTTTACGGAGGATTATTCCAGTGAGGATATAGAAAACATTATCTATCAGCTATTGGAAGAATGGCAAAGTAAGCAGTAAAGGAGGCACGGTAAAGTGGGCGATACAATAAACTTTGATTATTATTACGGAATTGAAGCAGAGCAGTTCTCTTTTTATCGTGTTCCCCGGCTTTTGATTAAAGACGAGAGATTTAAGGGGCTTAGTAGTGATGCTAAGCTCCTCTATGGGCTGATGCTTGACAGGATGTCATTATCCATGAAAAACGGCTGGCTGGATGATGAAAGCAGGGCGTACATTATTTATACGGTGGATGCTATTATGGAAGATTTGGGATGTGCAAAGGCAACCTGCATTAAGATTATGAAAGAGCTTGATACCGAAAACGGAATCGGTCTGATTGAAAAGAAACGCCGTGGACTGGGGAAGCCGGACATAATTTATGTGAAGAATTTTTCTACAATTACTGATGCAAAGACAGAGGAAAAGACCGATAATGCTGATAAATCCACAGAAGTTCAAAAACTGAACCTCAAGAAGTCTAATATGCATACTTCCAGAAGTTCAGAAATTGAACTTCAAGAGGTTCAGGATTTAGAACACCAGAAGTTCACAATGCAGACTTCAAGAGGTTCAGAAAGTGAACTTGCAGAAGTTCATAAAGCAGACTCTAAGTTATCAACCACCACTTCAAGTGGTGGTTTAATATTAGCCCTCCAAAGGGCTAT